>ENA-OUQL01000064-OUQL01000064.1-human-gut-metagenome-genome-assembly--contig:-NODE-64-length-81507-cov-19.361_pt1 | contig 81507 bp, 68 predicted proteins | sample MGYA00237945_ERZ548829 | MGnify/ENA primary metagenome ERZ548829 (study PRJEB26490, sample SAMN05194708) | human gut metagenome | biome: terrestrial biome; feature: human-associated habitat; material... | reverse complement strand
TCCGACCCTGTATTTCGACAGGTCCCACCTGTCAAAATACATATTACAACTTGCCCCCCCCAAGCCCAAAAAATTTTCCCTTGACGGACGGGGGAAAACATGATACCCTTGAAGTGTTACAGGCGATGATGGGCGTGGCGGCCCGGAGCTGCGGGAGGAAATGCCCGCCGGAAGCCCCGTTAGCGGCACGAGAGTGTGGAGCGATCCAAATTCAGGTGGAACCACGGACTTTTCAGTTCGCCCTGAGCTGCGTCGGCAGTTCAGGGCGTTTTTTATTTTAACTGAGCTGGAAATCCATCATACAAAGGAGAATCGTCATGAAAAACACGGAAAAAACCATGGACAAGATCGTGGCCCTGTGCAAAAATCGGGGCTTCGTCTTTGCCGGCTCCGAAATTTACGGGGGCCTGGCCAACACCTGGGACTACGGTCCTCTGGGCGTGGAGCTGAAGAACAACATCAAAAAGGCGTGGTGGAAGAAGTTCGTTCAGGAGAACCCCTACAACGTGGGGCAGGACGCCGCCATCCTCATGAACCCCCAGACCTGGGTGGCCAGCGGCCATCTGTCCGGCTTCTCCGATCCTCTGATGGACTGCCGGGAGTGCAAGGAGCGGTTCCGGGCGGACAAACTCATTGAGGATTGGTGCGGCGAGAACAGCGTGGAGCTGCCCAAGCCCATCGACGCCTTCACCCAGCAGGAGATGAAGGACTTCATCGAGGAGCACAACATCCCCTGCCCCTCCTGCGGCAAGCACAATTTCACCGACATCCGGCAGTTCAACCTGATGTTCAAGACCTTCCAGGGCGTCACCGAGGACGCCAAGAACACGGTGTATCTGCGGCCTGAGACGGCGCAGGGCATCTTCACCAACTTCGTCAACACCCAGCGCACCACCCGGCGCAAGCTGCCCTTCGGCGTGTGCCAGATCGGCAAGTCCTTCCGCAACGAGATCACCCCCGGCAACTTCATCTTCCGTGTCCGGGAGTTCGAGCAGATGGAGCTGGAATTTTTCTGCAAGCCCGGCACCGATCTGGAGTGGTTCCAGTACTGGCGTACCTTCTGCCACAACTGGCTGCTGGGCATCGGTCTGAAGGACGAGAACCTGCGGCTGCGGGATCATGACCCGGAGGAGCTGTGCTTCTACTCCAAGGCCACCACGGATTTCGAGTTCCTCTTCCCCTTCGGCTGGGGCGAGCTGTGGGGTGTGGCAGACCGCACCGACTATGACCTGACTCAGCACCAGAACGTCTCAGGCAAGGATCTGACCTACTTCGACCCGGAAACCAACCAGCGCTACATCCCCTATGTGGTGGAGCCGTCTCTGGGCGTGGAGCGCAGCGTGCTGGCAGTGCTGTGCGACGCCTACGACGAGGAGGTCGTGGGACAGGATAAAAACGGCAAGGACGACGTGCGTGTGGTGCTGCGGCTGCATCCGGCGCTGGCCCCCTATAAGGCGGCCATCCTGCCTCTGAGCAAGAAGCTCAGCGAGCCGGCCACGGAGATCTACAACGAGCTGTGCAAGGACTTCATGCTGGACTTCGACGAGACCGGCTCCATCGGCAAGCGCTATCGCCGGGAGGATGAGATCGGCACGCCCTTCTGCATCACCGTGGACTTCGACACCGTGGGCGACGGGGAGAATCCCGGTGACCAGTGCGTCACCGTCCGGGAGCGGGACAGCATGGAGCAGGTGCGTGTTCCCATCAGCCAGCTGAAGGCCTATCTGACGGAGAAGCTGGCCTATTAAGCGCTCAAGCATCAGCCGTCCCGAACCTCGGGGCGGCTGATGCCGCACCCTGATCGATCTTGCGGACGTGCCTTTTTTACCACCGGTAAGTGCGTTCTTTCAATGGCAGTTTTTTGTTTTCCCGCCGGCGGCATACTTTTTGTCAACAGCAGCGCTTTGCATAAGGAACGTGTCTCCGGCGGGTAACTTTCTTTCAGTAGACTCTTTTGCATAAGGAACGTGTCTCCGACGGGTAACTTTCTGCCAATAGCGGCAGAAAGTCACCAAAGAACGCCAGCAGAAACCCATGGTTTCTGCACTTCCTTCCCGGTATGTAAGAGTTACATCCTAACTCCCACCGAAGCAGGGAATTGACTTTCTCCTACTCACGCTGCCGCTGCGTGGGCAGTCGAAGAAACCTTCAGCTCTACCGTGGGGAACGGATTGCCCAGCGGCAGACGCATCATCCCCTTCACCGGAGCGGGAGCGGCAGCGGGTCTGTTGCAGAGTCAATTTCCTTTACGGCCCATAACAAGCAAGGCTCTTGCCCACCAAAAAGAGAAATCCACACATCACACATTTTCAAGGAGGGATCATCCCATGAAGGTTCTCATGCTCAACGGCAGCTGCAACCCCAAGGGCTGCACCTACACCGCCCTGACGGAGGTGGGCAAGACCCTGACCTCTGCGGGCATCGACTACGAGATCGTGCAGCTGGGCGGCGACCCCGTCCGGGACTGCATCGGCTGCAACCAGTGCAGCAAGAACGGCTGCGTGTTCACCGACGGCGGCGTCAACGACTTCATCGCCAAGGCCCGGCAGGCCGACGGCTTCGTATTCGGCACACCGGTCTATTACGCCCACCCCAGCGGGCGGGTGCTGTCCTTCCTGGACCGGGTATTCTACGCCGGAGGCAGCGCCTTTGCCGGAAAGCCCGGCGCTGCGGTGGCCTCCGCCCGGCGGGCAGGCACCACCGCCAGTCTGGACGCTCTGGGCAAGTACTTCGGCATCTCCGACATGGTGACGGTGGGCTCCACCTACTGGAACATGGTCCACGGCCACTGTCCCGAGGATGTGATGCTGGACGGTGAGGGACTCCAGACCATGCGGAATCTGGGCCGCAGCATGGCGTGGCTGCTGCACTGCATTCAGGCAGGCCGGGAGGCCGGGTACGACTTCCCTGCCCCGGAGCGTGGTCATCAGACGAACTTCATCCGCTGAAGGATGCGGCAAAAAGGAGCGGCAGGCGCTATGCGCCTGCCGCTCCTTTTTATGGAAGAATATTTTACTGCTCCGCCTCCAGCTCCTGCTCCTCCAGCGAGGGAGCGCCGTCCAGCGGCACCTTGGCGATGACGGTACGATACACCCGCAGGAAGAATAGCATCGTCACGCCCAGCGAGGCGATCTCCGCAATGGGATAACACCACCACACCAGATCGTCGTTGCCTATGGACTGGCCGTAGCGGGCCAGCACATAGGCGATGGGTACCAGAAACACCAGCTGGCGGATGATGGAGGTGATCATGGAGTACACCGACTTCCCCAGCGCCTGGAAGGAGCTGCCCAGAGCGATGCAGGCGCCGGCCGTGCAGAAGCTCAGGGAGATGATCCGCAGGGCCGGAACGGCCACCTGCTTCATGGTCTCCGTGGCATTGAAGATACTGACCAGCGTCCCCGGAATGGCCCAGAAGATGGCCATACCCAGCACCATGATGCAGGAGGCATAGATGGCGCTGCGCTTGATGGTCTCCATCATGCGGCGGCGATTCTGAGCGCCGTAGTTATAGGCCACGATGGGAACCACACCGTTGTTCAGGCCGAACACCGGCATAAAGACAAAGCTGTTGAGCTTGAAGTAGATGCCGAAGGCGGTAGCCGCCGTCTCCCTGGCGGAGTGGTAAGTGATGAGGATCTTGTTCATGCAGAAGGTCATCACCGAGCCGATAGCCACCATCACCACGGAGGGCAGGCCGATGGCATAGATATTACCCACGATCTTCCAGTCCGGCCGGAAGCCCCGGAACCGAAGGTGCAGATCGTGGTTCTTCCGCAGGTTCATATACAGAGCCAGACCGCAGCCGCAGAACTGGCCGATAACGGTGGCCACAGCGGCACCCGCCACGCCCATTTTGAACACGAAGATGAAGATGGGATCCAGCACGATGTTGACAATGGCGCCCAGCCCTTGGGTATACATGGAGAGGATGGAGCGGCCGGTGCCCTGCAATAGGCGCTCGAACATGATCTGGCAGAACATTCCCAGCGAGGCACAGCAGCAAATGCGCAGATAGGTGATGCCGTTATCCACAATGTAGTCGATGTCCGTCTGGGTGCGAAAGAAGGTCCCCCCAAAGCACAGGGCCAGCACGGCGGAGAGTACAAAGCCCACCACCGCCAGGAAAATGCCGTTGATGGCCACCTGATCGGCCCGCTTGCCGTCCCCGGCGCCCAGCGCACGGCCCAGCAGGGCGTTGACGCCTACGGCGGTGCCGGTGGCCAGACCGATCATGAGGTTCTGGGCCGGGAAGGCCAGCGTCACGGCGGTAAGGGCCTGCTCGCTGACCTGCGAGACGAACACGCTGTCCACGATATTATATAGGGCCTGCACCAGCATCGACACGATGATGGGGAGGGACATATTCCAAATGAGCTTGGAGATGGGCATGATACCCAGCTTGTTATCCTTCATAGAATTCCTCCTTGGGTTCGTTTTTTCTGATCTGTTCTATATTCTACCACGTCGTTTTCCAAAAGAAAATGCGGGAAAAGCCGGAAATCTGATCTTTTTCCGCCGGTTTTCTATGGAATACGGAAAATCCCTCCGCAGCCCCCAGCGGGCGGCAGTTGCATTTTGTGGAAAATGGGAGTACAATAAGCCATCAACGGGGACACCTCCCCCATCCATCAACCATTCACAGGAGGGATCACATGAGCGGATTCAACGTACAGCTCCAGCTGGCCGGGGTGCTGGAGTGGATGAGCCAGCAGATGGCCGGCTGCGGCGGCAAGACCGCCGTCATCGGCATCTCCGGCGGCAAGGACAGCTCCACCGTGGCGGCCATGGCGGTGGCGGCCTATGGCCGGGACCACGTCTATGGTGTGCTGATGCCCGACGGCATTCAGCCGGATATCGACTACTCTCAAGCGCTGGTGGAGCATCTGCAGATCCCCCACTGCCTCTGCAACATCCACGATGCCGTGGCGGGGGTACTGTCCCAGCTGGAGCAGGCGGGCCTGACCCCCAGCCGCCAGACGGTGGTGAATCTCCCCTCCCGCATCCGCATGGCCACCCTCTACGCCGTGGCCCAGTCCGTGGAGGGAGGCATCGTTCTCAACACCTCCAACCTGTCGGAGGACTGGGTGGGCTACTGCACCATCTATGGTGACAGCGCCGGTGCCTTCTCCCCTCTGGGGATGTACACCACGGAGGAGGTCATCGCTCTGGGCCGGGCGCTGGGCCTGCCGGAGCGGTTCCTCATCAAGCCCCCCTCCGACGGTCTGACGGGCCTCACCGACGAGGACAATCTGGGCTTTTCCTATCACACCGTCAACGAGTATATCCGCCGGGGCGTCTGCCCGGACGAGGCCGTCCGGGAGAAGATCGACCGGATGCACAGGGCCAGTCGCTTCAAGTTCCAGACCCTGCCGGTGTACCACAACGGCCTGCCCATGGTCATCGAGGACGGCACGGACTACTACAAATAAGCCGCAAAACGGCACTTGACCAACAACAGAGCGTAATTTTTCTTTGAAAAATTACGCTCTGTTTTGTCTTTTCCCCTGTTGGCCGCACTTTCCGACGGCCGGGCAAAAAAAAGGACACCCGGCAGGTGTCCTTTGGTTTGGATCAGCCAATCTGGTTGAGTTTCAGCGTCAGCGCACTCTTCTTGTGAGCAGCGTTGTTCTTGTGCAGCAGACCCTTGGCAGCAGCCTTGTCAATGGACTTCACTGCGACCTTGTAAGCGCCCTCGGCCTCGGTGCGATTGCCTTCCACGGCAGCAGCCTCGAACTTCTTGATAGCGGTCTTCAGTGCAGAGCGATTGGCCTTGTTGCGGGCATTACGAGCCTCGGACACCAGCACACGCTTCTTAGCAGACTTGATATTCGGCAAACCAAACACCTCCCCGACGATAAAGTAGCTGCGTTGGAATGAAACATCCACGCAGGATGATATTTTAACATCTTTATCTGAAAATTGCAAGCACTTTTTGAATTTTTGCCATTCTTTTTTGCATATTCCCTATTTTTTGCGGGAAACTACCCGTAATCTACCACATTTTGTGGCACAATGGGAGGGGGAAACACAAGTATGACGCAGATCCGGACGGACTTGGCGCTGGAAGCAGCGGAAAATTTACAGGCAGGCGGCCCCGCAGCCGGAAAGCTCTCCGGGGTAGTCACCCGGACGGAGCGGCGGCAGGGCGTCTCCGTGACGGAGGTACGGATCCTGGACGAGACGGGAGCCAGAGCGCTGGGAAAGCCCGTGGGACGCTATGTCACCATGGAGCTGGAGAGCCAGCCCTTTTCGCAGCAGGCGGCGTGTCTTGCCTCCCTGCTGGCGGAGCTCCTGCCCCGTGGGCCGGTGCTGACGGCGGGCATCGGCAACCGGGACATGACCTGTGATGCCATCGGCCCCACGGCGGTGGATCACCTGCTGGTGACCCGGCATCTGGTCCGCAGCGGGCAGGAGCCGTTCCGGGGCATGAGGGAGCTCTCCGCCCTGTGTACGGAGGTGCTGGGCCGGACGGGGATGGAGACCTGTGAGCTGATCCGGGCGGCAGCGGGAGCGGTGCGCCCGGCAGCCGTCGTCGCCGTGGATGCGCTGGCGGCCCGCAGTCCCCGGCGGCTGTGCCGTACCGTCCAGCTGTCGGATACGGGGCTGATCCCCGGCTCCGGGGTGGGCAGCCACCGCACCGCCGTGGATCGAGAGACAGTGGGGGTGCCGGTCATCGCCGTGGGAGTGCCTACGGTCATCGACGGGGCGGCGCTGGGCAGCGGCACCGAAGCGGCACCGCAGGGGCTGTATGTGACCCCCAGAGACATCGACCGGCAGGTCCGACAACTGGGGCGGCTGCTGGGCTACGGCATCTCGCTGGCGCTGCAGCCGGGGCTGACGGCGGAGGAGCTGGCGGCGCTGGCGGAATAGGCGGCGTTGCAATGGGGCGGCGTTTGTGGCATAATGGAAAAAAACGCAAAGGAGACGCCTATGGAAACCACAAAGCTCTATTATGAGGACGCCTATCTCCGGGAGTTCGACGCTGCGGTGCTGTCGTGCCGGGAGGAGCAGGGCCGGTATCTGGTGGTGCTGGACCGCACCGCCTTCTATCCGGAGGGGGGCGGGCAGCCCGCCGACCACGGCATCCTGGGCGGCGTGGCGGTCACGGACGTGCAGGAGCGGGACGGGGTCGTCTGCCACACCTGCGCCGGGCCGCTGGCGGTGGGCAGCACCGTCCACGGCGCCATTGACTGGCAGCGGCGTTTTGACCATATGCAGCAGCACTCCGGGGAGCATATTGTCAGTGGGATGCTTTGCTCCGCCTTCCACTGCGACAATGTGGGCTTCCACATGGGGACCGATGTCGTGACCATCGACTATAATGCCGACATCCGCTGGGAGCAGGTTCTGGAGGTGGAGCGGCAGGCCAACCGATACATCTGGGAGGATCATCCCTGCCGGGTGACATTCCCCTCCCCGGCGGAGCGGGAGGCCCTCCCCTACCGCAGCAAAAAGGCCCTGACGGGTGCGGTGCGGCTGACGGAGTTTCCGGGGGCCGATCTGTGCGCCTGCTGCGGCACCCATGTCTCCGGCAGCGGACAGGTGGGGCTGGTGAAATTTCTCTCCTGCCAGAAGCTCCGGGAAGGGGTGCGGCTGGAGCTGGTGTGCGGCGGCCGGGCCATGGCCCACCTGTGCCGCAGCTGGCAGCAGAACCGCTCCATCGGGCAGCAGCTGTCGGTGAAGCCCGGCGACACCTCCGCAGCTGTGGAACGGCAGGGCCGGGAGGTCCTCTCCCTGAAGACCCGGTGCGCCGGACTGGAGGAGGAGCTGTTCCGGCTGCTGGCAGAGCAGTACCGGGACGCCGGAGAGGTGCTGCTGGTGCGGCACAATCTGGCGGGAGACGGCACCCGACGGCTGTGCGACGCCGTGAGCCATACCTGCGGCGGGCGGTGCGCCGTGTTCTCCGGAGAGGGGGAGCGGTATCAGTACGCCGTCATCCATCCGGGAGCAGACCTGCGGGAGTTCGTGAAGCATATGAACGACGCCCTCTACGGTCGGGGCGGCGGACGCAGCGGCTTCGCTCAGGGAAGCGTCGCCGCCGATGAGGCAGCCATCCGGGCCTTCTTCCGTGGCGTGTGACGTCCTGTCTGTCCGATCCGTCCAAAATTGTGCCGAGCCTGTCCCCATGGACAGGCTCGACTGCCCCTTGAAAGGGAAGATCCATCCCCACGATCAGGCGAAAAAATAATTCCGACAGGGAGACGAAAATTCTTCTCGGCAAACAGAGCCAAACATTTTTTCATCAGGCAGCCGAAAAAATCACTTGGTCAGGCAGGCCAAAATATCATCCTGAAAAACGGACGCAAAAAGCTCCCCGACAAGCAGGGAAAATCTTTCCTGAAACAGAAAAACCTCTCCTTGCACAGAAAAACCTCTCCTTGAACAGAAAAATAGTTTCTTGCAGGAGAGACGCAAAAACGCCAGCCCTTGCGGCTGGCGTTTTTGCTGTGTGTTTGTTAGGAGAGAGAGAAAATCACATAAGGAATGGTTCCTTTGTACGAGTAAGATAGTACCCTGTAAAGATGGCGGAATCATGAAATCCACATGAACTTTCTGTGAATTTCTCAGAACCTCTTACTCTCCGCCACAGCCAGCTGGTCGCAGCGGTTGTTTTTTTCGTTGCTGGCGTGGCCCTTTACCCAGTGGTAGTGTACCTGATGGGTCTGGATCAGGGGCAGCAGCTGCTCCCACAGATCCACGTTCAAAGCGGGCTTTTTATCGCTTTTCACCCAGCCCCGCTTCTTCCAGCCCCAGACCCAGCCTTTCTCCAGTGCGTCAATGACGTACTTGGAGTCGGAGTACAGCTCCACGATGCACGGCTCCTTCAGCAGAGCCAGCGACCGGATCACCGCCGTCAGCTCCATGCGGTTGTTGGTGGTCTCCGGCTCGCCGCCGGAGAGCTCCTTCTCGATACCGTTCCACTCCAGAATGGCTCCCCAGCCGCCGGGACCGGGGTTGCCGGAACAGGCCCCGTCGGTGTAAATGGTTACAGTTTTCATAGGCGTTCTTGTGTTGCTCCCAGTGGTTTTATCAGGCGGCCCCCGTCCGACGGGGCCTGTCCGCCATGTTCTGCAGCTGCCCCGCAAGGGGCCAGCAGAACGGCATCACCGGTAAAACCGCATAGCGGTTTTTATCCCGTCGGTGTAGATGGTTACAGTTTTCATCATTGTTCTTATGTTGCTCCCAATGGTTTTATCGGGCGGCCCCCGTCCGACGGAGCCTGTCCGCCATGTTCTGCGGCTGCCCCGCAAGGGGCCAGCAGAACGGCATTACCGGTAAAACCGCATAGCGGTTTTTATCCCGTCGGTGTAGATGGTTACAGTTTTCATAGGCGTCCTTGTGCTTTTTATGTTGGCGTTACTTCTCCAGCGGGTCGATGGAGCGCACCGTGAGGGTATCCCCCGCCACGGTGAATTGCACGTTCTGCCCCGCAAAGCCCATGCCGTACACCCGCTGGGGGTCCTCCTGATACCGGGGGCGGGGATCCCCCGCCAGCACACCCAGCAGGCCCTCCCGGCTGTCCGCCGGGATGCGCTCCAGCAGCTGCGGCGGACACTCCACCCGCAGGCAGCGGCTCTCCAGCCCATCGGTGAAGCCCCCCACGGCGTCGGGATGGCTGTCGGTATAGGGGAGATAGGGCTTGATGTCAAAAATGGGCGTGCCGTCCATCAGGTCTGCGCCGCAGACATGGAGCACCGGCCCCAGCGCCTCACTCTGCTCCACCCGCTCCAGCCGCACCGAGGACAGGCCCAGATGGTTGGGACGGAAGGGAGAGCGGGTGGCAAAGACCCCCATGCGGCGATTGCCCCCCAGACGGGGCGGCCGCACCGTAGGGGACCAGTCCTGCCGGATGGCCCCGGAGAACTGCCAGATGAGCCAGAGATGGGAGAAATCCTCCAGCCCCCGGACGGCCTCCGGGTTCCGGTAGGCCGGTTCAAAGACGATGCGGCCCCGCAGCTGGGGCACCAATCCGCTCTGCCGCGGCACGCCGAACTTCTCCGGCAGCTCCGTATGGATGCGGGCGATGACCTGCAAAGCATCCATCACAGCTCCCTCCGTCCGGTGTCGGTGAGGTGGGAGAGGATATCCTTGGGCAGACGGCTCAGACGCAGAGCCTGCCCCGCCACGATCAGCAGGATGCCCGCCGCCAGCGGCATGGCGCTGCGGAAATAGGTGGCCAGCACAAAGGCCAGAAACATCAGGCCCACCAGCCCCATCTGGAGCCGGGAATTGCGGCTCTCCACCGCTTGGAGGGCCTCACTCTTGCGGTACACCACGCCGTCATAGGTGAACTCCCCCGTGGCGGAGGGATCGTGGTACAGGGTCTTGGTGAAGTACCGCCACCGGGTCAGGGGGCAGTACTGCTCCTTTTTCTTCCCCATGGCTTATTCCTCTGCCGGGGCGGCTTCCTTCTCCGTCTCCCGGTCCGCCAGCGCCATGGAGATGACGTGGTCGCCCTCCTCCTTAAAGCGCATGACGATAACGCCCTGCGTGGCCCGGCCGGCGATGCGGATGCTGTCCACCGCCGTGCGGATCAGGATACCCGCCTGCGTCATCAGCAGCAGGTCCTCCTGTCCGTCCACCACCTTGATGCCCACAATGGGGCCGGTCTTTTCCGTGACCATGTAGTTGCGGATGCCGAGACCGCCACGGCTGGTGATGCGGTACTCCTCCACCGGGGTGCGCTTGCCGTAGCCACGCTCCGTGATGGAGAGTACCGTCTTGCCGGCCTCGGCTCGGGCGGCGCCCACCACATAGTCCCCCTCCCGCAGGCGGATGCCCCGGACGCCCACGGCGGTGCGGCCCATGGCACGCACGTCCGTCTCGTCGAAGCACACCGCCTGACCGTCGTGGGTGGCAATGAGGATGCGCTGGCTGCCGTCGGTCTCCTGCACGTTGATGAGCTCGTCGCCCTCGTCCAGCGTCAGCGCCCGGATGCCGTTGTTGCGGAGATTCTTCAGCGTCTCCACCGGCAGGCGCTTCACCGTACCGTTGCGGGTGGTCATGAAGAGGTACAGCTGGCCCTCCCCGGCCTCCCGGTAGTGGAGCATGGTCTGGATCCTCTCCCCCTGCTCCACCTGCAGGATATTGACGATGTTGGTGCCTCTGGCAGTCTTGCCGCTCTCCGGGATCTGGTAGCCCTTCTTGCGGTAGACCTTGCCGGTATCGGTGAAGAACAGGAGATAGTCGTGGGTGGAGGCGGTGAACACATCCACCACGGTATCCTCGTCACGGGTGGTGATACCCTTCTTGCCCATGCCGCCCTTGCTCTGGGCGGCGTACTCGCTGACGGCGGTGCGCTTGATGTAGCCGTTCTCCGTCAGGGTAAAGACGCACTCCTCCTCCTCGATGAGGTCCTCGATGTCGATCTCGTCCTCCACGTCCTGAATTTCCGTCTTACGGTCATCGCCGTACTTCTCGGCAATGGCGGACAGCTCCTCCTTCAGGATGGAGCGCACCAGAGCATCGTCGGACAGCACCTTCAGGAAGTAGGCGATCTTCTCCTCCAGCTCCTTGTACTCCGCCTGCAGCTTCTCACGATCCAGCCCCTGCAGCGCCTTCAGGCGCATATCCAGAATGGCCTGTGCCTGCACATCGTCCAGCCCGAAGCGGGACATGAGGTTCTCCTTGGCGTTGTCATAGCTGGTGCGGATGATGTGGATGACCTCGTCGATGTTGTCCTGTGCGATGAGCAGACCCTCCAGCAGATGAGCACGGGCCTGTGCGTCCTTCAGGTCATAGCGGGTGCGGCGGACGATGATCTCCTCCTGAAAGGCCAGATATTCGTCGATGATGTGGCGCAGGGAGAGGATCTTCGGCTGGGACTGGTTATTCACCAACGCCAGCATATTGATGGCGAAGGTGGTTTGCAGCTGGGTCTGTGCAAACAGGCGGTTGAGTACCACCTGCGGATTGGCGTCCCGCTTCAGCTCGATGACGATCCGCATACCGTTGCGGTCCGTCTCGTCCCGGATGTCGGAGATGCCCTCCAGACGCTTGTCCTCCACCTGATCGGCCATGCTCTTGATGAGCATCCGCTTATTCACCTGATACGGCAGCTCCGTGATGATGATGCGGGTGCGGTCGTGGCCGAACTCCTCGAACTCGTGGCGGGCCCGCATCACCACCCGGCCACGGCCGGTGGCGTAGGCGGCCCGGATGCCGCTGCGTCCCATGATAAGGCCACGGGTGGGGAAGTCGGGACCCTTGATATAGGTCATCAGGTCCGCCAGCGTGGCATCGGGATCATCCAGCACGTGGATGCAGGCTCCGATGACCTCCCGCAGGTTGTGGGGCGGGATGTTGGTGGCCATGCCCACGGCGATGCCGGAGGAGCCGTTGACCAGCAGATTGGGGAAGCGGCTGGGCAGCACACGGGGTTCCTTGCGGCTCTCGTCAAAGTTGGGGTCCCAGTCCACGGTGTCCTTCTTGATATCCCGCAGCATTTCATTGGAAATTTTGGAAAGACGGGCCTCCGTGTAACGGTAGGCAGCGGGGGGATCGCCATCCACGGAACCGAAGTTGCCGTGGCCGTCCACCAGCATATAGCGCATGGAGAAATCCTGCGCCAGACGCACCAGAGCGTCGTAGACAGAGGCGTCGCCGTGGGGGTGATACCGGCCCAGCACGTCGCCCACGCAGGTGGCGGACTTCTTAAAGGGGCGGTCGCTGGTGAGGTTGTCCTCGTACATGGCGTAGAGAATACGCCGGTGGACGGGCTTCAGGCCGTCCCGCACGTCGGGCAGCGCCCGGCCCACGATAACGGACATGGCGTATTCGATATAGGACTTCTCCATCTCCGGCACCAGTGAGCGCTCGATGATGTGCTGGTCCGGGAAGCGGATCTCCTCGGGATCGTATTGGGGTTTCTTACTCATATATTGTTACTCCTTATCAGAGGATTGGGGGGACAGATCGTGCCACATGGGGTTCATGCGTTGGATCAGCTCATTCTTCTTTCTTCGATTCCAAGACTTGAGCTGTTTTTCCCGTTCAAGGGCCGCTCGAATATCCGTCGTAGTTTCGTAGTAGACAAGCTTATCCACATGATATTTTGCTGTAAAGCTATATGGGTCTGTGTGATGGCGATGCTCCCAGAGTCTGCGCTCCAAATCATTGGTCACGCCCACATACACGGTCACATTCGTATCATTAGAGAGAATATAAACGTAGTACACGAGACATATCCTCCCTTTTATTCAGGAGAAAACGGATTCCCACGACCAGTCTGCGGACTGGTCTCGGAATGACACTCTTTATGATCGATAAACGCTCTGTCATTGCGAAGCCAGTGCTCACACTGGCTGTGGCAATCCGTACTCCTCTTCTGCAAAATTTCATCAATAGTCCAGATTCACGGCGTACTTGGCGTTCTTCTCGATGAACTCCTTTCGGGGCTCCACCTTCTCGCCCATGAGGACGGTAAAGGTCTCGTCCGCCTTCACGGCGTCGTCCAGAGTGATGCGGCGCAGGGTGCGCTTCTCCGGATCCATGGTGGTCTCCCACAGCTCGTGGGGGTTCATCTCGCCAAGGCCCTTATAGCGGTTGATGTCGATCTTCACATTGGGGTTGCCGTCCCGCATCTCGGAGGAGATGGCGTCCCGCTCCTCGTCGGTGTAGGCCACCCGCTGCTGCTTGCCGCGGGTCAGCTTATACAGCGGCGGCACGGCGGAATAGACGTAGCCCTCCTCGATGAGGGGCCGCATGAACCGGAAGAAGAAGGTCAGCAGCAGCGTCCGGATATGGGCGCCGTCCACGTCGGCATCGGCCATGATGATGATCTTGTGATACCGCAGCTTGTTCAGGTCGAACTCCTCCCCGATGCCGGCGCCCAGCGCCGTAATTACCGGCTGGAGCTTGTCGTTGCCGTATACCTTGTCGGCTCTGGCCTTCTCCACGTTCAGCATCTTGCCCCACAGGGGGAGGATGGCCTGGAACCGGGAGTCACGGCCCTGGGTGGCGGAGCCGCCTGCGGAGTCGCCCTCCACGATATAGATTTCCGTCAGCTCCGGGTTATTCTCGTTGCAGTCCCGCAGCTTATCCGGCATGGCGGCGCCGCCCAGCGCCGTCTTGCGGCGGATGGACTCTCTGGCCTTGCGGGCGGCCTCTCTGGCCCGGTTGGCCGTCAGCGCCTTATCCAGAATGGTGCGGGCCACCACCGGATGCTCCTCCAGATACACCGACAGCTGATCGGAGACAAGGCCGTCCACCAGCGTGCGGATATAGGCGTTGCCCAGCTTGGCCTTGGTCTGGCCCTCGAACTGGGCCTCCGTCAGCTTCACGGAGATCACGGCGGTGATGCCCTCCCGGACGTCCTCGCCGGAGACCTTGTCTCCCTCCTTTATCATGCCGTACTTGATGCCGTAGGCGTTGAGCACACGGGTCAGGGCCGCCTTGAAGCCCGTCTCGTGCATACCGCCCTCCGGGGTGTGGATATCGTTGGCGAAGGAGACCATGGTCTCGGCATAGCTGTCGTTATACTGCATGGCGATCTCCGCCGTGGAGTCCCCCTTGGCACCAGCCATGTAGATGACCTCCTCGTGCAGCGGGGTCTTGTTGCGGTTGATCCACGTGACGAACTCCCGGATGCCGCCCTCGTAGCACATGGTGTCCTCCTGCTCCTGTCCGGGGCGGCGGTCAGCGATGGAGATCCGCAGACCGGCGTTCAAAAACGCCTGCTCCCGCATCCGGGTGTGGAGTGTCTCGTAGTCGTACTCCAGCGTGTCGAACATCTCGCCGTCGGGCTTGAAGCGGACGGTGGTGCCGGTGTGGTCGGTGTCACCGATGACGGTCATCTCCTGGGTGATGGCGCCACGGGAAAACTTCATCTGATAGATCTTCCCGCCCTTGTGGACCTCCACCTCCAGCCACTCGGAGAGGGCGTTGACCACGCTGGCGCCCACACCGTGAAGTCCGCCGGAGACCTTATAGCCTCCGCCGCCGAACTTGCCGCCGGCGTGCAGTACGGTATATACCACCTCCAGCGCCGGACGGCCGGTCTGCTTCTGGATATCCACGGGGATACCACGTCCGTTATCGGTGACGGTGATGGTATTGCCCTCGTTGATGGTGACGGTGATATCCGTGCAGTAGCCCGCCAGCGCTTCATCGATGGCGTTGTCCACGATCTCATAGACCAGATGGTGCAGGCCGGAGGCGGAGGTGGAGCCGATATACATACCGGGGCGCTTGCGCACCGCCTCCAGTCCCTCCAGCACCTGAATTTCCGAAGCGTCATACTCCGTGGTGACGGCGGTTACTTTTTCCAGTTCAGACATGGGTTCTTTCCTTTCCTTGCCCGCCGGTGACGGCAGGTTGATCGTTTTCCGTGCGCTTTTGAAGCGTCTGTGTGTTCAGCTGGGAGATATAGACCAGCTGCTTATGGTAAGGGTGGTCGCACACCAGAAATGACTTGGGGATATCGTCGCAGGCGTCCAGCACCACGCCGTCCTTCTCCGCCCGGTCCAGAAACTCTCTGGTCCGGGGGGACTGGGAGGTGATGTCCAGATCGAACACGCCGATGATGCGGCGGCGGCTGACCATGACGTTCTTGCCGATGTGCAGATAGCTCATGTCAGCACCTCCCCGCCACGGATATGGAACACCTTGCCGGAGAGCAGGGTGTCCAGCCGGTCGTTTTCGCAGCAGGTGATGAACACCTGCCCCCCGGCGATGCGGTTGAGGACATACTCCTGCCGCCGGGGGTCCAGCTCCGACAGCACGTCATCCAGCAGCATGATGGGGTATTCCCCCATGGTGTTTCTATGGATCTCCCGATCCGCCAGCTTCAGGGCCAGCGCCGCCGTGCGGACCTGTCCCTGCGAGCAGAACTGACGGGCGCTGCGGCCGTTGACCAGCACTTCCAGATCGTCCTTATGGGGGCCGGAGAGGCACAGCCGGGAGGCGATCTCCGCCTGCTCATGGCTCTGCTGATGCTCCATCAGGGCCGCAAACAGCTGCTCCTGCGGGAGGAAGGGGTCATGAACGGTGCTGACCGTCTGATATCGCAGCTCCAACTCCTCCCGCTGGCCGGAGCACTCGTAGTGGGCCTGCGCCGCATACTCCGCCAGCGCCCGGCAGTAACGGGCCCGGTAGTGGATCAGCACCGCTCCCACCTGACACAGCCGCCGGTTGAAGTCCGGCAGGGTGGCCAGCAGCTGGGGGTAGTCGCCGCTGTCCCGGAGAATGCGGGTCTTGTGCTCATAGAGCCGGTGGTATTCCGCCAGTGCCTCCCCGTACCGGGGCCGCAGCTGGCAGAGGGACAGATCCATGAACCGCCGGCGGGCGGCAGCCCCCTCCCGGATGAGCATCAGATCCTCCGGGGAGAAGAACACGGTGTGCAGCACGTCGGAGAGAGCGGCGTTGTTCTTGGCGGGAACGCCGTTGACGCTGGCCTTGCGGCGGCGGCCACGGAACAGCTCCACCTCCGTGCGGAACTCCCGATCCCGTGTAAACATCTGCCCCAGGATGTAGGCCTTGTCCCGGTCGAAGCCGATGAGCTCCCGGTCCGCTCTGGCCCGTGGCGACTTGCCGCAGGAGAGATAGACCATGGCCTCCAGCAGATTCGTCTTGCCCTGAGCATTCTCGCCGTAGATGACGTTGCAGCTGTGGTGGAAGGTCAGGGCCTGCCGGTCGTAGTTGCGGAAGCCCTCCAGCGTCAGGGCGTCAATCCGCATAGCGCACGCCGTAGTGCAGGCCCTCAGCCTCCACGTCGTCGCCGGGGCGGAGCTTTTTTCCCCGCTGGGTGCAGACCTCTCCGTTGACCAGCACTTGGCCCTCCTGAATGAGAAGCTTGGCTTCGCCGCCGGTGGCGGTGACGGCCGCCAGCTTCAACAGGTCCTGAAGCTTGATGTATTCTGTGGTAATGGTAATGGTTTCCATAGGTGTCCTCCTGTGAGGTGATGAGGTGGGGTTTCTTTTTTGTCTCCGACGGGTAATCTTCTTTCAATAGACCCTTTTGCATAGGGAACGTGTCTCCGACGGGTGACTGTTCCCATCAGCGTTTCCTTTTTTATGCCTCCGGCGGGTAACTTTCTTTCAATAGCGAAAGAAAGTTACCAAAGAACGCCAGCAGAAACCCATGGTTTCTGCACTTCCTTTGGCGGGTGCAAGAGTTGCTGCCTAAGTCCTGCCGAAGCAGGGAATTGACGTATTTCTACTCACGCTGCCGCTGCATTGGGAGTTTGAAGGAACGTGCTGTTCTACCGTGGGAAACGGATCGCCCCAGCGGTAAACGCAACATTTTCTTCGCCTGAGTGGGAGCGGCAGCGGGTCTGTTGCTGAGTCAATCCCCTTGACAGGCCCATATTGAACGACACTCTGGAGAGGAAAGGAGATCCAAAAACCAATGGTTTTTGGCGGAAACCGCCGAAGCGCCGCCTGTGGCGGATGAAGCGAGGTGGTTAGTGTCCCGTTTTTCACGCCACAACGTGGCTGGAAATCGGCTGACACGACGGTGAAAACTTTCTGCCGCTATTGGCAGAAAGTTACCCGCCGGAGGCATAAAAGAAAAACTGCTGAGAAAAGTATGCCGTCGGAGACAGCAAAGAAAAACTGCAAAGGGTATTACGGATCGCCACGGGTGCTTCGCACCCTCGCAATGACATTACTAAACGTAAGTAAGTGAAAATAAACCCCGCTCAACAACTATCCGTATAATCTTCTCTCTATATTTCAGTTTGTTATCATGCCTTCAGCCGCACCGGCAGGACCATATAGAGGAAATTCTCCTCCCCTTCCACGGGGGTCATGATGCAGGGAGAGATGCCGGTGTTCAGCTCCATCTTCACCTTCTCCGCCGGGGCATAGCGCAGGGCGTCCATGAAGAAGCGGTTATTAAAGCCGATCTCCAGCCCCTGACCGTCGCCCTCCACGGGGCAGATGTCCTTAGCCTCGCCGTTGCCGGTCTTGGCGGACAGGTACACCCGGTCGGCATCAAAGATGCAGTGGACGGGGCTTTTCAGTTTCTCACTGATGACCACGCTGACACGGTCCAGACTGTTGAGCATGGCCTTGGTATCCACCAGAATGGAGATGGGGTTGTTGCGGGGGATGGCGTTGCGGTAATCCAGAAATTCGCCCTCCAGACGGCGGCAGATCAGCTGGGTGGAGCCGGTCTCGAACATCAGATGGCGCTTGCCCTGAATGATGGTCATGAGGTTATCGCTGTCCTCGCAGATCTTCTCCACCTCGTTGAGGGCGGAGCCGGGGGCCACGAACCGGAAAGCGCCGCCGTCGATGCGCTCCAGCGGTTCCCGCCGCAGAGCCAGACGGAAGCCGTCCACGGACACCATGGTCAGGCCCTGCTCGTTGATCTCGAAGAGGGAGCCGGTGTGGATGGGACGGGTCTCGTTGGTGGAGACGGCGAAGCTGGTCTGGTTTATCATAGCCTTCAGGGTCCCCTGTTGGATAGCCACGGAGTACTCGTCATCCACCTCCGGCAGCTCCGGGTAGTCCTCGGCGGACAGGCCCATGATCTCGAAGCTGGCATCGCCGCAGGTCAGGCGCACCATATATTTCTCATCCGCCGCAAATACCACCAGATCGTCCGGCAGCTTCCGGATGATCTCACCGAACAGGCGGGCGTTGAGGACGATGCGGCCCTCCTCGTGGATCTCGGCCTCAAAGGCGGTGCGGATGCCGGTCTGCATATTGTAGCCCGACATGGTCAGCCGGTCGCTGCCCTCTACAAGGATCCCCTCCAGCGCAGGGATGGAGCTTTTGGCGGCCACGGCACGGGACACGGTATTGACGGCACTTTGCAGCAGCGCTTTTTCGCAGGAGAAACGGAGCATATTCTTCTTCCTTTCTTGTCGAACGATTTTTGTCATGCTTCTCAGAAAGAGAACATAAACTAATCTTTTATTCAGTAACAGCCGCAGTAGAGAATTTTCTTGTGGAAAACCGGCGCAAGCCCTTGCTGCGACACGGTTTGTTCTCCACCGCTGTTTGTGGACGAAACCTCCCCTTTTTCCACAGGGAACGACGGTGTTTTTTTATCCCCACCTTTTCCCTGTGGAATCCACAGAGCCTTGTGGAAAAGCGGGGTCAGCGCTTGGCGTTGATGTTGGTGGTGATCTCCTTCACCACCTCGGCAAAGGCGGGGTCGGTACGCATCTGCTTCTCTACCTTATCCAGCGAGTGCAGCACCGTGGTGTGGTCCCGGTCACCAAATTCCTTGCCGATGTCGTTGAGGGAGAGATTGGTCATGCGGCGGATGAGGTACATGGCGATCTGCCGGGCGTTGACCTCGTTGCGGCCCCGGCGCTGGCCACGGAGCACATCCTCCTCCACGCTGAAATACTTGCAGATATAGCTGATGATCACCGACGGCGAGGGGATGTACTCGTTGCTCTTTTGCAGCATATCCCGGACGGCACGGCCCACGGACTGCTCGTCCACCTGATCCCCCAGCAGATCCCGGTAGGCCAGCAGCTTATTCAGGGTCCCCTCGATCTGCCGCACGTTGGCGGTGACGTTCTCGGCGATGTAGCCGTAGATCTCGTCGGGGAGCTTTACCCCCAGCATGGCGGCCTTGTTCTTGATGATGGCCAGTCTCGTCTCGAAGTCGGGAGGGGCCACATCCACCATAAGGCCCGACACGAAGCGGCTTTGCAGCCGGTCCTCCAGCTGGGTCATTTCACGGGGCGGACGGTCGGAGGTCAGCACGATCTGCCGCCCGGATTCGTACAGAGTGTTGAAGGTATGAAAGAACTCCTCCTGCGTCTGCTTCTTGCCGGCGATGAACTGGATATCGTCCACCAGCAGGATGCCCGCCTGCCGGTACTTCTCCCGGAACTCGGCGTTGCTGCCCTCCCGGATGGATGCGATCAGCTCGTTGGTGAAGTCGTCGCCCTTGATGTACACGATCCGCAGGTCCTCCCGTTTGCGCTTGACCTGATGGGCGATGGCGTAGAGCAGATGGGTCTTGCCCAGTCCGGAGTCACCGTAGATGAACAGAGGGTTGAAGTTTTCCGCCGGCTTATCCGCCACGGCCCGTGCCGCCGCATAGGCCAGCTTGTTCTGCGGCCCCACCACATACGTCTCGAAGGTGAAGGCGTCGGAATCCAGCAGGGAGCCGGGCTGATCCGGGGCCACGCCGTGATAGGCAGCCAGCTGCTCGTCGTTGAGGATCTTCACCTCCAGATCGGAGGAGAAGATGTCCTTCAGCGCCGCCTTGATGTGCTTCATGAAACGGGTCTCGATGGTGCTTTTTTTGAAGGAGTTGCTGCAATGCAGCACGAAGGCGGAGTCCTCCATGGTGACCACGTCCACCTCGTCGAACCATGTGCGGATGGTGGTCTCGCTGAGCTGCTCCTGTAATCGGCTTAGTACGCTCTGCCATACGTCAGAAATGGAATTCAATGAAAGCGCCCCTTTCCCCTGATGGATCTCTATCTCTGTATTTGAAAAAAATTTATCCGAGAATAGTATAGCAGAAACCCCCGGAAAAGTCTACACTTATTCTAATATAAGCTGCAAAAAATGACGCACCGGAAGGCACAAGATGTAGGGAGAAAAACCGGAGGAAAACCACCAGATTTTAGGATTTTGCCGAAAAAACACACCGCTTTTCATAAGAACCCGCTCTTTTCCCCTTCAGATTTTTGTTGACAGGCGGAAAAAGCTCATGTATAATGACAAATGCGCTAATTTTAGCGCCTGACGAATGTCAACTGCGGCCGTGGGAGAATGCTTCCCACCCGCCGTCGAGTATGTGCGGCAGAGGCTTTTTCTGCCGCCTGATCTTACAAAAGATGGAGGTGTCATGCAATGTTCCGTACCTATCAGCCCAAGAAGCGTCAGCGCTCCAAGGAGCACGGCTTCCGCAAGAGAATGGCCACCCGCAACGGCCGTAAGGTGCTGGCTCGCCGCCGTGCCAAGGGCCGTGCTCGCCTGACCCATTGAGGTCACGGAAAGTGCATCGGTCATAGATAATCAAACAGGGACGGTGGATGGGAAAAACCGCCGTCCCTATTGGTCTATGTAATTCAGATCGGTAAAAGAGGACGCTATGAAGGCAGCCGTCACGGTAAAAGAAAATTATGAGTTCCGCCGCATCTACCGCAAGGGGAAGAGTCTGGTGTCGCCGCAGATGGTGCTGTATTGGCAGAAAAACCGTCAGGGACAGTCCCGTCTGGGGATCACCGTCAGCACCAAGCTGGGCCACGCCGTGGTCCGCAATCGGGTGCGCCGCCGCTTCCGGGAGCTGTACCGGCTCCACAAGCCGGAGATGCAGCCGGGCTTCGACGTGATTTTAGTGGCCCGTGGGCGGGCCGTCCGCAGCACCTATCAGCAGCTGGACGAGACGTATCTCCGCCTGCTGCGGCAGGCGGGCCTTGTGCCGGAGGAGACGGCATGAAGCGGGCGCTTTTGAAGCTGTTCCGGTTCTACCAGACCTCCGTCTCCCCTCTTTTTCCGCCCCGGTGCCGCTATATCCCCACCTGCTCGGAGTATGCCGTGGAGGCGGTGGAGAAATACGGCGCCGCCAAGGGCGGCCTTCTGGCCCTGCGCCGTCTGATGCGATGCCATCCTTTCCACAAGGGCGGGTATGATCCTGTCCCCTGACGCAACAGCCTCGTTTTTCCCATCCCATTATAAAACGGAGGTATCTACCCCATGTTTGCACAAATCGGCTATTATATCTGCGTGCCGTTTGCGTGGCTGACCCGGCTGTTTTACAGTCTCACCGGGTCCTACGGTCTGGCTCTGATCCTCTTCACTCTGGTGGTGAAGCTGGTGATCCTGCCCTTCCAGCTCAAGAGCAAGAAGAGTATGCTCCGGATGAACCGGATGCAGGGCAAGGTGAAGGATATCCAGACCCGCTTCGCCAACAATCGGGAGCGCCAGCAGCAGGAGATGGCGGACCTGTACGCCCGTGAGGGCGTGAACCCCATGTCCGGCTGCCTGTGGTCCTTCATCCCCTTCCCCATCCTGATCGCCCTGTACGCCATCATCCGTACCCCCCTGCGGTACTTCATGAGCCTGTCCACCTCCGTCATCGAGGAGATCGGCACGCTGGCAGGTACGCTGGGCTATGAGGCCAGCAACAACACCTATGACCAGATCTATCTGGCCAAGTTCATCCATGAGCACTGGGAGAGCTTCGCCGGGAAGTTCGATGGTCTGGTGGACCTGAACTACAGCTTCCTTGGGATGGATCTGGCGTCTCAGCCCTCCACGCTGCTGAGCCAGTTCCCCGGCGGCGGCTGGCCCGTGTGGGGCATCCTGCTGCTGCCTGTGATCTCGGCGGCGGCCCAGCTGGTGATGAGCATCATCACCATGCGCACCAACAGCACCGAGGGCGCAGGCTCCGCCAAGACCATGATGTACCTGATGCCCCTGATGACCCTGTGGATAGGCTATATGCTGCCCGCCGCACTGTGCATCTACTGGATCGCCAACACCGTGTTCTCCCTGATCCAGGAGGTGACTCTCAACAAGTACTTCAATAAGATCCTGGATCGTGAGGAGACCGAGAAGGAAAAGGCCGCCCGTGAAAAGCGCTACGCCAAGTACCAGAAGCAGAAGGAACTCATGGCCCAGCAGCAGATGAACGGCGGTGGCCGCAATGACCGTAAGCCCCAGCCCAAGAAGAAAAAGCAGGGCGGCGAGGAAAAGCACAGCGGCACCAATGAAAACGGACGTGTGGGCCAGCGGCCTTATGCACGTGGCCGTGCCTATGATGAAAAGCACTACGAATAAGGAGTTTTGTCTATGAGCTATATCGAAGTAACGGGCAAGACCGAGGAGGAAGCTGTCCGTAAGGCGCTGACCCAGTTGGGTCTGGAGCGGGACGACGTGTCTCTGGAAATCTTGGAGCGTGCCAAGAGCGGCTTTCTGGGCATCGGCGGTTCGCCCGCCCGTATCCGTGTGACCTACGGCACCGACGAGCCGGAGGAGAAGAAGGCCGAGCCCACCAAAAAGGTGGAAAAGAAGCCGGAACCCAAGGCAGAGGTGAAAAAGCCGGAAGTGAGGCCCGAACCTAAGAAGCAGGAGTCTAAAAAGCCGGAGACGAAGCCGGTGGAGAAGGCTCCGGAGCAGAAGACTGTGACGGTCGGGACCTGCGACGACGACAACGCCCGCCGTATCCGGGAGTTCCTGGAGGGTCTGCTGCAGCACATGAACAGCCCCGCTCAGGTGAATGTGGCGCTGGAGGAGAAGGGCCGGTATCAGGTGACGCTGGAGGGCGAGAAGCTGGGCCAGCTCATCGGCCGCCGCGGCGAGACGCTGGACGCCATCCAGCAGCTGACCAACTACGCCGTCAATTCCGGAGCGGATAAGCGCATCCGGGTCCACGTGGACGCCGAGAACTATCGGGCCAAGCGGGAGCAGAGTCTGGAGTCTCTGGCCCGGAAGGTGGCCGGTAAGGTCACCAAGTATCGCCGCAGCGTGACGCTGGAGCCCATGAACGCCTATGAGCGCCATGTGATCCATGCCGCCCTGCAGGACGAGCCGGGTGTCACCACCTACTCCATCGGCAGCGAACCCAACCGCCGTGTGGTGGTGAGCTACGACCGGGAGAAGCGCCAGTAAGGCAGCGCTGTCCCATAGGAAAGATGCCCCCGCCCCTACATAGGGGCGGGGGTGTTTTTGCTTTCGGGAGGGGGGATCCGTACTTCCCAATGGGAGACGTATCATTTTCTCCCTCCGACAGAAAGCGATCCGTCGGAGGCATCAGGTAAAAACGAAAAAAGAGTTCCCCATGCTCTGCATGGGGAACTCTTTATACACAGAATTGGCTGATCCGTTCCGGAGAATTACTGGATCTTCTCCCCGGCGGCCTCCTTGGCCCGGATCTCCTTCATGGCATCCTTGTGAGACAGGTTCCAGCGGCCCTTCTCGTCGATCTCCATGAACTTGACCCACATCATGTCGCCCACCTTGCAGGCGTCCTCCACCTTCTCGATGCGCTTGTCGGCCAGCTTGGAGATATGCACCAGACCGTCCTTGCCGGGAGCGATCTCCACGAAGGCGCCGAAGGTCATCAGGCGCACGACACGGCCGTAGTACAGCTTGCCCACCTCCGGTACAAAGACGATGTCATCGATGCACTTCTTGGCGATGGCGCAGCTCTCGGCGTCGGGAGAGGCAATGTGGATGGTGCCGTCGTCGTCGATGTCGATCTTGGCGCCGGACTCGGCCACGATCTTCTGAATGACACTGCCGCCCTTGCCGATGACCTCACGGATGCGGTCGGGATCGATGTGCATGGTGATCATCTTGGGGGCGTACTTGCTGACCTCAGGCCGGGGCTCGGCAATGCAGGGCAGCATGATCTGATCCAGGATCTGGCACCGGGCATCGTAGGTGATGTCCAGAGCGTTGCGGATGATTTCCATGGTCAGGCCGTCGTTCTTCAGGTCCATCTGAATGGCGGTGATGCCCTTCTTGGTGCCGGCGACCTTGAAGTCCATCTCACCGTGGAAGTCCTCCACGCCCTGAATGTCGATGAAAGTGGTGAAGGAGCCGTCGTCGTCCTGGATCAGGCCGCAGGAAATGCCGGCCACAGGGGCGGAGATGGGCACACCGGCATCCATCAGAGCCAGCGTAGAGCCGCAGATGGAGCCCTGAGAGGTGGAGCCGTTGGAGGACACCACCTCAGACACCACACGGATGGCATAGGGGAACTCCTCCACCGGGGGGATCACAGGCAGCAGGGCCCGCTCCGCCAGAGCGCCGTGGCCGATCTCACGACGGCCGGGGCTGCGGGCGGGCTTGGCCTCGCCCACGGAGTAGCCGGGGAAGTTGTAGTGGTGCATATACCGCTTCTCCGTCTCCTCCCAGATGGTATCCAGCTTCTGGCAGGCGGAGAGGGTGTCCAGCGTCGCCACGGACAGCACCTGCGTCTGGCCGCGGGTGAACAGGCCGGAGCCGTGGACACGGGGCAGCACGCCCACCTCGGCGGACAGGGGACGAATTTCGTTCTTCTGGCGGCCATCCACACGGTGGCCCTCCAGCAGCCATGCTTTGACGATCTTCTTCTGGAACTTGTAGGTGAACTCCTCCAGATACTGATCCATATCCGGATACTCCTCCAGATACTTCTCGTGCCAGTGCTGGATCATCTCGTTCCAGCGGGCCTCACGGACGTTCTTGTCATCGGTGTCCATGGCGGCTTTGGCCTCGTCCATGAAGTCGTGGACGATTTTGTCGAACAGCTCCTGATTGAAGTCGGCGTGGGGATAGTCGAACTTGGGCTTGCCGATCTCGGAGACCATCTGGTTGATGAGGGCCACCTGCTTCTGGTTCTCCTGATGGGCCAGCTCGATGGCACGGTACATGGTGTCGTTATCCACCTGATTGGCGCCGGCCTCGATCATCACTACCTTCTTGCCGGTGGAGACCACGGTGACATCCAGATCGCTGACCTTGCGCTGCTCACTGTTGGGGTTGAGCACCAGCTCACCATCCACCAGACCCACCTTCAGAGCGCCCACAGGGCCGTTCCAGGGAATATCGGAGATGGCCAGAGCGGCGGAGGTGCCGATGAGGGCGGCGATCTCCGGGGAGCAGTCGTGGTCCACGCTCATGACGGTGCACATGACGGACACGTCGTTGCGGAAATCAGAGGGGAACAGGGGACGGATGGGCCGGTCGATGACACGGCTGGTGAGGATGCCCTTCTCACCGGGGCGGCCCTCACGGCGGTTGAAGCTGCCGGGGATGCGGCCCACAGAGTACAGCTTCTCCTCGAAGTCCACGCTCAGGGGGAAGAAGTCGATGCCGTCACGGGGACGGGCGGCGGCGGTGACGCAGCACAGCACGCTGGTCTCGCCATAGGTGACCATGACGGCGGCGTTGGCCAGCTCGGCCAGCTTCCCGACCTCCAGCGTCAGCGGACGGCCCGCCAGCTCCATGGTGTACTTGTGGTAGTTGGGGAATTGGCGCTTGGTGATAATGGTAGACATGGTATAGCTCCTTTTCATTGAATTTTTCCGTATGGGAGCCAAACCATTTAGCACTTGAAACCATGTCGGAGGAGGGATTTTCCAGCATTTTCCGGCACATTTTCAACTGCTAAAGGCTGAAAGCGGCTCCGCATACGGGCGGGGAAATTGTGAAAGAAGGGTGGTGCGCCCTGCACACCACCCTGTTTTCAGCTTACTTACGCAGACCCAGCTTGGCGATGAGGGCACGATAACGCTCGATGTCCTTCTTGGCCAGATAGTCCAGCAGACGACGGCGCTTACCGATCATCATCTGCATACCACGACGGCTGTGGAAGTCGTGGGGATGAACCTTCAGATGGGCGGTGAGCTGGTTGATCCGCTCGGTGAGGATGGCCACCTGGACCTCGGGAGAACCGGTGTCGGTAGCGTGGGTGCGGTTGGCCTCGATGATAGAGGTCTTCTGATCCTTCTGCATCATAGTTGTGTTTCCACCTTTCTTTTAGTTGGCCCGCAGCCTGAGTGCCGGGACGGGTGAAGCGTCCACGGGACTAAGAGCAGGGGCAAGTCCATACGCATCGCAGCGTACTCTGATAAAATACCATAAAATCCTCCGGATGTAAAGAATAAATTCCGAAAAACCGTGGGAAAATCAAAAAATTTTCCGCTGCGGAGGGGACTTTTGCCTCCAACGGCCCACTTTCCCAGCTGCTGGGAAAAGTGGGCCGTCGGAGACATAAAGAAAAAGCTGCCGGGAACAGCCACCCGCCGGAGACAAGAGATCCCTTCCGGAAAGGATCAGACCGCCGTCACTTCAGTTCGATAGCCCCCACGGGGCAGCTGTCCGCCGCCTCCTGCGCCGCCGCCAGATGCTCCTGCGGTACCGGTTCTGTGATAGCCTGCGCCGACTCCCCCGGCAGGATGCTGAACACCTCCGGGCATACGCCGGGACACAGCCCGCACTGGATACAGGTCTCCCGATGGACATATGCGTGCATATTTCTCCCTCCCTTCGCCAAACAGATCGGGGATATTATGCCCGCAAACCGTGGAAATTAGTAGGATTTTACGCAGTTCCCTATTGACACGGGGGTGGTTTCATGCTAACCTAAGTGTACTAACATGAATAGTACACGAGGAAGGAGTGTGCGCTATTGATCCGTCTGGATTATCGGGACGCCCGTCCCATTTATGAGCAGGTGAAGGACGGCCTGCGGCGGCTGATGGTCACCGGCGTGCTGGCGCCGGGGGAAAAGCTGCCGTCGGTTCGGAGCCTTGCCATGGATCTGGCCATCAACCCCAACACCATCCAACGGGCCTATGCCCAGCTGGAGATGGAGGGCTACGTCTACTCCGTGGCAGGCCGGGGTACCTTCGTGGCGGAGGGACAGGAGCAGAATCTGGTCCGCCGCCGGGAGGTGGAGGACAAGGTGCGTCCTCTGCTGCAGGAGCTGCGGGAGCTGGGCATGACGGAGGGCGAGTGGATCGCCCTGTGGAGAGGAGGAAACGAGAATGCTTGAGGCAAAAGAGGTGGTCAAGAGCTTTGACGGCTTCCGGGCACTGGACAGCGCCACCCTCACCGTACCCAAGGGGACGGTATATGGGCTGGTTGGCCCCAACGGCGCCGGAAAGTCCACCATCATCCGCCACTTTACCGGCGTATACCGCCCCGACAGCGGCAAACTTCTGCTGGAGGGCGCTCCCATTTGGGAGAACACCGACGCCAAGCGGCGCATGGTGGTGATCCCCGATGACTGGTACTATTTCCCGCAGGCGTCCATTGCCGAGATGGCGAAGCTGTACGCCGGGGCGTACCCCTCCTTCTCCTGGGAGCGATACGAGAAGATGAAGCAGGTGTTCCCCCTGAATGACCGCCAGATGCTGCGGCGCATGAGCAAGGGGATGCAGAAGCAGGCGGCCTTCTGGCTGACCATGTGTTGTATGCCGGAGTACCTCATTCTGGATGAGCCGGTGGACGGTCTGGACCCGGTGATGCGGCGGCAGGTGTGGTCCCTGCTGCTGGGGGACGTGGCGGAGCGTGGTACCACGGTGCTGGTATCCAGCCATAACCTGCGGGAGCTGGAGGATGTCTGCGACCATGTGGGCATCATGAATCAGGGTAAGGTGCTGCTGGAGCGGAGCCTGTCGGAGCTGCAGGATACCACGGTGAAGCTGCAGGTGGTGTACCCCGGCGACGAGCCCCGCCTGCCGGCGGAGCTGAATATCCTGCACCACTCCGCCGTGGGCCGGGTGCATACCTACATCCTCCGGGGCGACCGGGAGAGTATCCTGAACCGGATGCAGATCACCGCTCCCCTGCTGCTGGAGGCCATTCCCCTGACGCTGGAGGAGATCTTTATCTATGAGCTGGGAGGTGCTGACTATGCGGTCCGTGACATCGTTCTTTAATCCGGCACTGGCCCGCAGCGATCTGCGCCGCCACTGGCCCATTCTGTTTCTGTATACCGCCATCTGGATGGTGGCGCTGCCGGTGCAGCTGTATCTGCGGCACATAGCCGAGGGCGCAAGCTACGGAACCCGGACGGTTTCGGAGGTGTGCCAGGGTACCTACAGCATGGGTGTCATCATGGCCTTTGTGTTCGGCGGTGTGCTGGCCATGGCCCTGTATTCCTACCTGATGAACGGACGATCCGTGGGATTGATACACAGCCTGCCCCTGAAGCGGCAGACCCTGTTTTTCACCCAGCTGCTGACGGGCTTTGCCATGCTCACCGCCGGGAATCTGCTGGTGGTACTGGTGAGCCTGCTGGTGTGCGGCGAGCTGGGACCGCTGCTGGTATGGCTGGCGGTGGTGACGCTGGCGGAGATCTTCTTTCTGGCTCTTGGCACGCTGTGCGCCATGCTCACCGGCTGGCTGCTGGCGGTGCCTGTGCTGTATGTGGGGATAAACTTTCTGGTGATGGCAGTCATGCAGCTGATCCACTGGCTGGCGGAGCTGTTCATTTACGGGTATCAGGCCAATGACTTCGGTAGTTTTACCATGTGGTGTACGCCGGTGGTGCAGCTGGCTCGCCGGCTGACGGATTCTCAGGGCGTCATCGCTGAGTATGTGGGCTATCCCATCGTCAGCGCTGATGTGAGCCCGCTGGAAAACGGCGGCTGGCAGGCACTGGGGATCTATGTCGCCGTTGCGGTGGCGATCATTGCACTGGCCTGTATGCTGTGTATCCGGCGGCGCAGCGAGCTCTCCGGCGATGTGGCGGCCTTCCCGTGGATGCGGCCGGTGCTGCGCTACGGCGTGGGCTGCATGGGCGGTCTGGCGCTGGGCATGATCCTGTACAGCGTGACCTTCGGTCTGGCTCGTACCAATGATATCCGGGCCTACCTGCCGGGAATGCTGCTGTGCGTGGTGCTGATGACGCTGGTGTGCAGCTTCGGAATGTCCATGCTGCTGGGGAAATCCCTGAAAATTTTCCGCCGCACATGGAAAGGCACGGTGCTGCTGACGGCACTGCTGGCAGCGGTGTGCGTGTGTGTGCGGATGGATGTGGCCGGTGTGGAGCGCCGGGTGCCAAAAACCAGCGAGATTGAGAGCATCTCCGTCCAGTGCAGCCGTGCGAATTCCTTTACGGCCACCTCCGGGGATACCGAGACCATCGAGGCCATCCGGGCCATCCACCGGGCCATACTGGAGCAGGTGGAGGACGGCGACGTCGATCTGGACGGCACGCCGCTTATAGAGGACGGCCAGTACATCTGGATCCGCCTGAAGTATACCCTCACCGACGGTTCCACGCTGGAGCGGGGCTATAACGTGCCGGTGCGGCGGGCTTCCGCCCTCTACACGGCCATCAACCACATGATGTCCACGCCGCTGGCGCGGCAGGAGCTGGCGATCTCCGGCACGGCGGATGCGGATTCCGCTCCGCTGGGCGGCAGCATCTACTCCGTGGATACCGGCGACGTCCGGAACCTCACGGCGGTGGAGGCCCAGATGCTGTATCAGGCGGCTCAGCAGGACGTGGCCGAGGGCCGGGTGATCAGCGACATCCTGTCGGATACCGGCTATAGCCCCCTACAGGTGGACATCACTGGCAACGACTGGGATTGTGTGCTGAATCTGGACAATTTCACCGACGATGCCCACACGCTGGAGCTGGTGAACCGCTTCCTGAGCGGCGGCGACGGAGAGAGCGGCGAATAAGCCTTTGGATCGTGAACGCACCCCTGCTGGCAGCGGCAGGGGTGCGTTTTTCGGAGCCACATTAAAACACCTTATGTTGATTATTAGAAAATTGCATTTTACTTATTGTGTTTTAGGCGTATAATAAGAATGTTGTGCAATGGTACGACCGAACAAATCCAATACAAAGGAGTTTTTCATATGAGCAGAACACTGGGTACGGTGGCACGGGGCGTTCGCACCCCCATTTTCCGTGAGGGTGACAATGTGGTGGAGGGCGTGGTCTCCTCCGTCCTGACGGCACTGAAGGAGAACGGCATCCAGCCCCATGACAAGGATGTGGCGGCTGTCACCGAGTCCGTGGTGGCCCGCTGCCAGGGCAACTATGCCACGGTGGAGCAGATCGCCGCCGACGTGAAGGCCAAGACCGGCGGCAAGACTGTGGGCGTCACCTTCCCCATTCTCAGCCGCAACCGCTTCTCCCTGCTGCTCAGCGGCATCGCCGCCGGTGTGGAGAAGGTGGTGCTGATGCTCAGCTATCCCTCCGACGAGGTGGGCAACCATCTGGTGTCTCTGGATCAGCTGGACGAGGCGGGCATCGACCCGTGGCACGACGTGCTGGATCTGGAGCAGTTCCGGGCCGCCTTCGGCAAGGTGATCCATCCCTTCACCGGTGTGGATTATGTGGATTTCTATAAGGGCATCATCGAGGATGCCGGGGCTCAGGCGGAGATCGTGTTCGCCAACCGGGTGCAGACGGTGCTGGACTACACCGATACCGTCATCTGCTGCGATATCCACACCCGCCAGCGCAGCAAGCGCCTGCTGAAGAAGGCCGGCGCCCGTGTGGTGCTGGGTCTGGACGATCTGCTGACCGCTCCCGTCAACGGCAGCGGCTATAATCCGCAGTACGGCCTGCTGGGCAGCAATAAGGCCGACGACACCCGTGTCAAGCTCTTCCCCCGTGACGCCGACGTGGTGGCCGAGGCCATCGGCCAGCGGCTCAGCGAGGCCACCGGCAAGCGCATCGAGGCCATGGTCTACGGCGACGGCGCCTTCAAGGATCCCGTGGGCAAGATCTGGGAGCTGGCGGATCCCGTGGTCTCCCCCGGCTATACCGCCGGTCTGGAGGGTACACCCAATGAGCTGAAGCTGAAGTATCTGGCGGACCACGATTTCGGTGATCTGTCCGGCGAGGCGCTGCAGCAGGCGGTGGCACAGAAGATCCGGGAAAAGGACGCCTCCGTCAGTCTGGTGGGCAACATGGTGTCCGAGGGGACGACCCCCCGGCACCTGACGGATCTTATCGGCTCCCTGTGCGACCTGACCAGCGGCTCCGGCGACAAGGGTACCCCTGTCATCTATATTCAGGGCTACTTCGATAACTATACCAACGAATAAGCGCAGGATATCAAAGCAGGCCACGGAAGAAGCTCTTCCGTGGCCTGCTTTTTTCAACAGCTTCATGTTGCTGTTTCCGGCGGCCCACTTTTCCAGCTGCTGAGAAAAGCGGGCCGTCGGGGACACGTTCCTTATGCAATAGGGCCTATTGGCAGAAAATCACCCGCCGGAGGGAAAAACCCAAACACACCTGCCCCCACCGAACAAAAGGGAGCGCTGCGGCATTGCCGCAGCGCTCCCTTTATTTTATTCTGCGAACCGAGATTACTTGTCGTACATCTCAATGAGCTTCAACAGATGCTCATAGCGGTTCTTGGCCTCGTCCTCGTTGCGCTGGAAGAGCACACCGGCACGATCCGGGAACTCACGGGTCAGGCGGGAGTAGCGAGCCTCGTTCATCAGGAACTCCTGATAGCCGCCGGCGGGCGCCTTGGAATCCATGGAGAAGCGCTGGCCTACCGGAGCAGCAGGATTGAAGCGGAACAGGTTCCAATAGCCGCAGTCCACGGCACGCTTCATTTCCTTCTGGCAGTTCATCATGCCGCCCTTGATGCTGTGCATCTCGCAGGGGCTGTAGCCGATGATCAGGGACGGACCGTGATAGGCCTCGGCCTCGGTGATGGCCTTGATGGTCTGAGCGGGATTGGCGCCCATAGCCACCTGAGCCACGTACACATAGCCGTACTGCATGGCGATCTCGGCAAGGCTCTTCTTCTTGACCTCCTTACCGGCAGCGGCGAACTGAGCCACCTGACCGATGTTGGAGGCCTTGGAAGCCTGTCCGCCGGTGTTGGAGTACACCTCGGTATCGAACACGAAAATGTTCACATCCTGCTTGGAGGCGATGACGTGATCCAGACCACCGTAGCCGATGTCGTAGGCCCAGCCGTCGCCGCCGAAGATCCACATGGACTTCTTGGCCAGATACTCCTTCTTGCTCAGCAGGTCAGCGGCGATGGTGCAGGCCTCGCAGTCGCAGAACAGAGCGCCCTTAGCCTTCAGTTCGGCAGCGTGCTCAGCGAACTGAGGCACAGCGGCCAGCTCCTCTACGGTGCAGATGCTGTCCTCCAGAGCCTTGACGAAGGCACGGGCAGCCTCGGCATTGGCCTCGCCGTCCTCCATGGTGTCCAGCCATGCCTGAGCGGCGGCCTTCAGCTCGGGACGAGCCCACTCCACGGCGATCAGCTGGCGGGTCTCCTCGGCCAGATCCTGACGGATCTTGTTCTGGCCGATATACATACCCAGACCGTGCTCGGCGTTATCCTCAAACAGGGAGTTGCACCATGCGGGGCCGTGGCCTTCCTTGTTGGCGCAGTAGGGAGAGGTAGCCGCAGGACCACCCCAGATGGAGGAGCAGCCGGTGGCGTTGGAGATATACATATGGTCACCGAACAGCTGGGTGACGAGACGGGCATAGCTGGTCTCGGCGCAGCCGGCGCAGGAGCCGGAGAACTCCAGCATGGGCTGCTTGAACTGGCTGCCCTTGACGGTGTTGTCCTGCATATCCTTCTTCTCAGACACCTCGGCCACGCAGTAGTTGAACACATCCTGCTGTTTAAGCTCGCCCTCCTGAGGAACCATAGACAGGGCGTTCACCGGGCAGACGCCGATGCAGACGCCGCAGCCCATGCAGTCCAGAGGACTGATGGCCATGGTGAACTGATAGGTGCCCTTGCCCTTGCCGGCCTTCACGTCCACGATCTTGGCGGCCTCCGGGGCGTTCTTGGCCTCCTCGGCGGTCAGAGCGAAGGGACGGATGGTGGCGTGGGGGCAGACGTAGGCGCACTGGTTGCACTGGATGCACTTGTTGGCGTCCCAGGTGGGGACGGACACGGCCACACCACGCTTCTCGTAAGCGGAGGCGCCCAGCTCGAACTGACCGTCCACGTGCTCGGAGAAGGCGGAGACGGGCAGGCTGTCGCCGTCCATCTTGCCCACAGGCTCCAGGATCTCTTTGACCATCTTCACCAGCTCCGGCTTACCCTTCAGCTCGCGGGTATCCGGCTCGTCCACGGCATCGGCCCACTCGGCGGGCACGTCGATCTTCTGATAGGCGGTGGCGCCCAGATCGATGGCCTTGTAGTTCATATCCACCACGTCCTGACCCTTCTTCAGGTAGGAGGCCTTGGCCTTCTCCTTCATGAAGCGGATGGCATCCTCCTCCGGCAGCACCTTGGCCAGAGAGAAGAAAGCGGACTGCAGGATGGTGTTGTTGCGCTTGCCCATACCGATCTCGATGGCCAGATCAATGGCGTTGATGGTATACAGCTGGATGTTATTGCGGGCGATGTAGCGCTTGGCGTCGGCCTTCAGGTGGTGGTTCAGCTCCTCGAAATCCCACTGGCAGTTGATCATGAACACGCCGCCGGGCTTGACGTCGTTGACCATCTTATAGCCCTTGGTGATGTAGGAGGGGTTGTGGCAGGCCACAAAGTCGGCCTTATTGATATAGTACGGAGAGCGGATGGGGTGATCGCCGAAGCGCAGATGGCTGATGGTCACGCCGCCGGTCTTCTTGGAGTCATACTGGAAGTAGGCCTGCACGTACTTGTCGGTGTGGTCGCCGATGATCTTGATGGAGTTCTTGTTGGCGCCCACGGTACCGTCGCCGCCCAGACCCCAGAACTTGCACTCGATGGTGCCGGGGGCGGCGGTGTTGGGACAGTTCTTATCCTCCGGCAGGGACAGGTTCGTCACGTCGTCCACGATGCCGATGGTGAACTGGCGCTTCATCTCGTCACGCTTCAGCTCCTCATACACGGCGAACACGGAGGCGGGAGGCGTATCCTTGCTGCCCAGACCGTAGCGGCCGCCGATGACCTGCACGTCGTTCTTGCCGGCGTTGGCCAGAGCGGTGACTACATCCTGATACAGGGGCTCGCCCATAGCGCCGGGCTCCTTGGTGCGGTCCAGAACGGCCACACGCTTGGCGGTGGCGGGAATGGCGGCCACCAGCTTTTCCGGGGCGAAGGGACGGAACAGACGGACCTTCACCAGACCCACCTTCTCGCCGTGGGCGTTCAGGTAGTCAATGACCTCCTCCGCCACGTCGCAGATGGAACCCATGGCCACGATGACCCGGTCGGCGTCGGGTGCGCCGTAGTAGTTGAACAGCTGGTAGTCGGTACCCAGCTTGGCATTGATCTTGTCCATGTACTTCTCCACCACGGTGGGCAGAGCGGCATAGTACTTGTTGCAGGCCTCACGGTGCTGGAAGTAGATATCTCCGTTCTCGTGGCTGCCCCGCATATGGGGATGCTCCGGGTTCAGGGCGTGAGCACGGAACTCCTTCACGGCGTCCATGTCGCACATATCCTTCAGATCCTCGTAATCCCACACGGCGATCTTCTGGATCTCGTGGCTGGTGCGGAAGCCGTCGAAGAAGTTGATGAAGGGGACCTTGCCCTCCAGAGCGGCCAGATGGGCCACGGGAGACAGGTCCATGACCTCCTGCACGTTGCCCTCGCACAGCATGGCAAAGCCGGTCTGGCGGCAGGCCATGACGTCGGAGTGGTCACCGAAGATGTTCAGCGCCTGGGTGGACACAGTACGGGCGGAGACGTGGAACACGGCGGGCAGCTGCTCGGCTGCGATCTTGTACATATTGGGGATCATCAGCAGCAGACCCTGAGAGGCGGTGTAGGTGGTGGTCAGCGCACCTGCGCCCAGAGAGCCGTGAACTGCACCGGCGGCACCGGCTTCAGACTGCATCTCCACCACCTTGACCTTCGTGCCGAAGATGTTCTTCAGGCCGTTGGCGGACCACTGGTCCACGAAGTCCGCCATGGGGGACGACGGGGTGATGGGGTAGATGGCTGCAACCTCAGAGAACGCATAGGAAACGTGCGCCGCTGCGTTGTTACCATCCATGGATTTCATTTTTCTTTCCATAAATGAACCTCCTTTTTTTGTCAACGTGTTACCGTTTTTTAAGAGAGACCAAACATACCATACAGGATGATTGTAGCACAGTCTTTCCGGGATGTAAATGTGAAAAATGAAAAATTTCCTCGAAATAACACTTTTTTTTCATGGTGCATGAAAATTATCACGGTGGTTCAGACATTTTTCCGGAAATCTTGCCGCCGGGGAGCGATAAAGGGTTTCCTGCCGGAGAAAACTGTGATAAAATAAGGAGAAAACTGCGGAACTTCCGGGAAAGGGTGACGGAGCAATGGTGGTGTCGGTGCGCTCGCTGGGCCTGTCGGGCATCAGCGGATATGAGGTGACGGTGGAGTGCTTCCTGTCGGGAGGGCTCCCGGCCTTCGACGTGGTGGGCCTGCCGGATACCGCCGTGCGGGAAGCTCGTGAGCGGGTCCGGGCGGCGGTCAAGACCTGCGGCGCCCGGTTCCCCGTCAGCCGCATTACGGTGAATCTGGCTCCGGCGAACCAGCGGAAGGAGGGGACGGTCTACGATCTGCCCATCCTGCTGGGGCTGCTGACGGCCTCGGAGGAGCTGCCGCCCCTGCCGGAGGACGCCGCCTTTCTGGGGGAGCTGAGCCTCACCGGCGCCCTGCGCCCGGTGGCGGGGGTGCTGCCCATGGCCCTGTGCGCCGCCCGGTGCGGCATCCACAAGCTCTATGTCCCGGCCCGGAACGCCGCCGAGGCCACGCTGGCCGACGGTGTCACCGTGTATCCGGTGGAAAATGTCGCCCAGCTGCTGGCGCATCTCCGGGGCGAGACACCCATCCCGCCGGCGGAGCGGTGGCAGCCCACCGGCGAGACGCTGCCCATGCCGGACTTTTCCGAGGTCATGGGACAGGAGAACGTGAAGCGTGCGCTGGAGATCGCCGCCGCCGGCGGACACAATGTGCTGCTGGTGGGCTCCCCCGGCTCCGGCAAGTCCATGCTGGCCCGGCGGCTGCCCTCCATTCTGCCGGATATGACCCGGCAGGAGTCCCTCCAGACCACGGAGATCTACTCCGTGGCGGGGCTGACGGAGCCCAGCCATCCGCTGGTGACCCATCGTCCCTTCCGCAGCCCCCATCATACCGCCTCCCCGGTGTCCCTGTCCGGCGGCGGCACGGTACCCCGGCCGGGGGAGATCTCTCTGGCCCACAACGGTATCCTGTTTCTGGACGAGCTGCCGGAGTTTGACAAGGCGGCGCTGGAGACCCTGCGCCAGCCCCTGGAGGACGGCGTGGTCACCATCACCCGTGCCTCCGGCTCCCTGACCCTGCCCAGCCGGTTCATGCTGGTGTGCGCCATGAATCCCTGCCGGTGCGGCTGGTTCGGCCATCCCTCCGGCCGCTGCACCTGCACGGACAGTCAGGTACAAAGCTACCTGCGCCGCATCTCCGGCCCCCTGCTGGACCGCATCGATATGCACGTGGAGGTGCCGTCGGTGGAGTACGAGGCCATGCGCCGCAAGGAGCAGCCGGAAACCTCTCAGCAGGTCCGCAGCCGGGTCAACGCCGCCCGACAGGTGCAGCAGCGGCGCTACGAGGGTACCGGCGTCACCTGCAACGCCTATATGACCCCCGCCATGATCGGGCAGTACTGCCGGCTGGACGCCGCCGGGGAGAAGCTGATGCAGGGGGCCTTCGACCGGCTGGGCCTGACGGGCCGCAGCCACGACCGCATCCTCCGCATGGCCCGCACCATCGCCGATCTGGAGGGCGAGGCGCAGATCCTCCCGACCCATCTGGCGGAGGCCATCCAGTACCGCAGCAGCGCCATGCTGAAGTGATACCGCTTACCTGTTATGGATAACCTGAAGATACAAGGAGAAACACCTATGAATGAGATCATTCTGTGCAAGCTGGGCGAGGTGGTCCTGAAGGGCCTGAATCGCCGCAGCTTTGAGATGAAGCTGATGAGCAACATCCGCCGCCGTACCGCCCGCTTCGGCAAGTTCCGCATCTACTCCAAGCAGAGTACCATCTATGTGGAGCCGGCGGAGGAGACCTGCGATCTGTCCGGGGCCTATGCCGCCTGCAAGCAGGTGTTCGGCATCATCGCCATTGCACGGGCCGTTCCCTGTCCCAAGGAGAAGGAGGCCATTCTGGCCACCGCCAAGACGTATCTGGGGGAGGCCCTGACGGCGGCCCGCAGCTTCAAGGTGGAGAGCAAGCGTGCCGACAAGTCCTTCCCCATGAGCTCTATTCAGCTGAGCCAGTGGGTGGGCGGCGAGCTCCACGAGGCCTATCCCCACCTGAAGGTGGATGTACACCATCCGGAGTTGACGGTGTATGTGGAGGTGCGGGAGGATGCCGCCTACGTCCACGCCCCCGCCGAGCCCGCTGCCGGCGGCCTGCCCATCGGCATGGGAGGCCGGGCGGTGAGCCTGCTCTCCGGCGGCATCGACTCCCCGGTGGCCAGCTATATGATGGCCAAGCGTGGTGTTCAGCTGGAGATGATCCACTTCGCCTCCCCTCCCTATACCAGCGAGCAGGCACGGGAAAAGGTGCTGCAGCTGGCCCGTGAGCTGGTGCCGTGGTGCGGCCGCCTGACGGTCCATGTGGTACCCTTTGCGGAGATCCAGGAGGAGATCCGCCGCAGCTGCCCGGAGGATCACTTCACCCTCATCATGCGCCGGTTCATGATGCGTCTGGCGGACGCTCTGGCCCACGAGCTGGGCTGCGGCGCACTGGTCACCGGCGAGTGTCTGGGGCAGGTGGCCAGCCAGACCATGGCGGCGCTGGCTGTCAGTGAGGACGCCGCCACGCTGCCGGTGCTGCGTCCCCTCATCGGCATGGATAAGGAGGAGATCGTCCGCATCGCCCGCCATATCGGCACCTTCGATACCTCCATTCTGCCCTATGAGGACTGCTGCACGGTGTTCACCCCCCGTCACCCCAAGACGAAGCCCCATGTGGAGGAGGTCCTGGAGATGGAGCAGGCGCTGGACGTGGCGGGTCTGGTCCAGCGGGCCATGGAGAACCGGGACATCGTGAAGATCAAGTGAGAGAAGGCGGTTTTTGCTGACCGTTTTGGCTTATTGCCCCCGACGGCCTGCTTTCCCAGCTATTGGCAGAGAGTTACCCGCCGGAGGCACAAAAAAGAACCTGCTGACAAAAATCCCATCAGGCAAATCATCAAAGGAAGTGATCCTATGACCTATCACGCAGAGATCATCGCCGTGGGTACCGAGCTGCTGCTGGGCAACATCGCCAACACGGATGCGCAGGAGCTGTCGCAGGCGCTGGCCTCCGTGGGCGTGGACGTGCTGTACCACACCGTGGTAGGCGACAACCCCCAACGGCTGGAGGAAGCGGTAGCCATCGCCCGGAAGCGGGCGGATCTGCTGATCTTCACCGGCGGCCTTGGCCCCACCTATGACGATCTCACCAAGGAGACGGTCTGCCGGGTACTGGATGTCCCTCTGACCTTCCACCCGGAGGCGGCGGCAGACATCCGCCGCAACTTCGACACCATCTTCCACCGGGAGATGCCCCCCGGCACCCTGCGTCAGGCGGAGCTGCCGGAGGGCTGTGAGGTGTTCTGCAACCGGGTCGGCACCGCACCGGGCTGCGTATTCTGCGCCGGTGATGTGACGGCGGTGCTGTTGCCCGGCGTACCGTCGGAGTGCCGCTACCTGACGGAGACGGCGCTGCTGCCGTGGCTGCGCCGCCAGAGCAGCGAGACCATCCTCTCCCACGACCTGCGGATCTTCGGACTGTCGGAGCCGCAGGTGCAGGAGCTGCTGGGGAATCTGATGGATCAGGCGGTGAACCCGTCGCTGGCCCCCTACGCCAAGACCGGCGAGGTGATGCTGCGGCTCACCGCCAAGGGCGACAGCCCCGCCGCCTGCGAGGAGCGCATGGCGCCGCTGCTGGAGCAGATGCGTGGGCGGCTGGGCGCCTACCTCTATGGCATCGACGTCTCCGGCTTGGAGGAGACGGTGCTGCACCTGCTGCACCAGCACGGCAAGACCTTCTCGGCAGCAGAGAGCTGCACCGGCGGCCTCATCGCAAAACGCATCACCGATCTGCCGGGAGCCTCTTGCGTGTTCCGGGGAGGTGTGGTATCCTATACCAATGAGGTGAAGGCCTCTGTGCTGGGCGTACCGCAGGAGACGCTGGACCGCTATGGCGCCGTGTCCGAGCCGGTGGCAAGAGCCATGGCGGAGGGCGTGCGGCGCATCACCGGCAGCGACCTGTCCGTGGCCACCACGGGGCTGGCCGGCCCCGACGGCGACGACCGGGGAAACCCTGTGGGCACGGTGTTCGTGGCCCTGAGCACCCCGGAGCGCACGGTGGTGCGGCACATGAACTGCGGCAGCGGCCGGGAGCGGGTGCGGATGCTGGCATCCCACTGCGCCTTTGACCTGCTCCGCAGAGAGCTGGAACATTTACCGATCGAAGGAGAATGAACATGGCGAAGAAAGAACCCTATGATATGACCAACAACTACGCCCGTATGGAGCGGGACAAGCGCAAGGCCATCGGCAACCCCAACAAGAACATCCATCACAAGAAGAACGGCTCCAACTACCAGAAGGACACCGGCTCCATGGTCCGCAGCACCTCCGCCCGGCAGGAGCCGGAGAAGATGTCCACCACCATGAAGGTGCTCATCGGCGTGGTGTTCGTGGCGCTGGTGGCGGCGCTGGTGCTGCGCAGCACCGTATGGAAGGATAACGTGGTGGCCGGTGCATGGATGATGGTGCTGGTGGGGGCCGTGTGCGGCCTCATGTACTACGTCCGCAAGCGCTATCCCGGCAAGCGCAAGGTGGGCGGCACCATGGATACTGTGATCTCCGCCCTGCTGATCCTGTTCTGCGTGGTGTATGTGGGCATGGGCGCCATGGCGCTGGTGGCCATGAATAAGTAAACTTTTCCCGTTGACAAACCCCGCAAAAGTGGGTATAGTAAAGGGAGAATATGCATATCTGCGAGGATGGGGACAGTAGCCCGTCCCTCCGATGCCAAGAGAGCCGCCGTATGGTGCAAGGCGGACACGGAGGACAGCGGCGAAGATCACCCCGGAGCATCCGGCTGAACCGGCAGTAAGCCCGGACGGCAGAGGGCCGTTATCTTCCCTTCCCCCCACGGCTCGTGGGGCAGAGCGGCCGCACCCGGTGCGGCAACAAGAGTGGTACCGCAGAGGTTTCTTAGTGGCCTTTGTCTCTTACGGAGACAAGGGCCATTTTTTTGTTTTCAAATATATTTTCATACACGGAGGTAACACATGGAGTACAAAAAGACGCTGAACATGACCAAGAGCGGCTTTCCCATGCGGGCGGGTCTGCCCAAGCGGGAGCCGGAGATGCTCAAGCACTGGGAGGAGCTGGACCTGTATCACGAGCTGCTGAAGAAGAACGAGGGCAAGCCCCGCTTCGCCCTGCACGATGGCCCTCCCTTCTCCAACGGCGCCCTGCACATGGGTCACGCCCTGAACAAGTCCATCAAGGACTTCATTACCCGCAGCTACGCCATGCGGGGCTACTACACCCCCTATATCCCCGGCTGGGACAACCACGGTATGCCCATCGAGAGCGCCATCATCAAGCAGAACAAGCTCAACCGCAAGGCCATGGGCGTGGCGGAGTTCCGCTCTGCCTGCCATGAGTTTGCCGACCACTATATCGATGTCCAGCGGCAGGGCTTCAAGCGCATGGGCGTGGTGGGTGATTGGGACCACCCCTATAAGACCATGGACCCCGCCTTCGAGGCGCAGGAGGTCCGTGTGTTCGGCAAGATGTATGAGAAGGGCTACATCTACAAGGGCCTCAAGCCCGTGTACTGGTGCCCCCACGACGAGACGGCGCTGGCCGAGGCGGAGATCGAGTATCAGGACGACCCCTGCACCACGGTGTATGTGAAGTTCCCCATGTACGACGATCTGGGCAAGCTCTCCCATCTGGATAAGAGCAAGCTGAACTTCGTCATCTGGACCACGACCATCTGGACCCTGCCCGGCAACCTGGCCATCGCCCTGCACCCGCAGGAGGAGTACGCCGTGGTCCGTGCCGACGGCGGTGAGATGTATATCATGGCCCGGCCGCTGGTGGAAAAGGTCATGAAGATCGGCGGCGTGGAGCACTATGAGATCGTGGAGACCCACCCCGGCGCCTTCTTCGAGAATATGCTGGCCAGCCACCCCTTCCTGCCTAAGACCAGCCGTCTGGTGCTGGCGGATTACGTCACCATGGACTCCGGTACCGGCTGCGTCCACACCGCCCCCGGCTTCGGTGCCGACGACTATCAGACCTGTCTGCGCTACGGCATGGATATGGTGGTGCCGGTGGACGATCAGGGCCGCCACACCGACTATGCCGGCAAGTACGCCGGGATGAAGACCGAGGAGTCTAACCCCGTCATTCTGGCGGATATGAAGGAGAGCGGCGCTCTCTTTGCCAGCGAGGAGATCGTCCACAGCTATCCCCACTGCTGGCGTTGCAAGAAGCCCATCATCTTCCGGGCCACTCCCCAGTGGTTCTGCTCCGTGGAGTCCTTCAAGGACGAGGCCTGCGCCGCCTGTGAGGACGTGCGTTGGGTGCCCACCTGGGGCAAGGACCGGATGCGCTCCATGATCCTGGAGCGCACCGACTGGTGCATCAGCCGCCAGCGCCGCTGGGGTCTGCCCATTCCCGTGTTCTACTGCAAGGACTGCGGCAAGCCCATCTGCACGCCGGAGACCATCGACGCCGTCTCCCGCCTGTTCGAGGAGAAGGGCTCCAACGCATGGTTCGAGATGACGGCGGAGGAGATCCTGCCGGAGGGCTTCACCTGCCCCCACTGCGGCAAGTCCGCCGGCTTTGAACAGGAGAGCGACACGCTGGACGGCTGGTTCGACTCCGGCTCCACCCACTTCGCCTCTATGGAGCGCACGCAGGGCTTCTGGCCCGCCACCATGTATCTGGAGGGCCTTGACCAGTACCGCGGCTGGTTCCAGTCCTCCCTGCTGACCGCCGTGGGCGCTTTGGGCCGCGGCGCACCCTTCAAGGAGTGCGTCACCCACGGTTGGACCGTGGACGGTCAGGGCCGTGCCATGCATAAGTCTCTGGGCAATGGCGTGGACCCGGCGGAGGTGTTCAACAAGTACGGTGCCGATCTGCTGCGTCTGTGGGCCGGCTCCTCCGACTACCATGTGGATGTCCGCTGCTCCGACGAGATCTTCAAGCAGCTGTCTCAGAACTATCTGAAGTTCCGCAACACTGCCAAGTTCTGCCTGGATAACCTGACGGACTTCGACCCTGACACGCTGGTGGCCCCGGAAGATATGCTGGCGCTGGATCGGTGGGCCATGACCCGTCTCAACGCCCTCATCGCCAAGGCGTTCACCGCCTACGACAACTACGAGTTCCATGTGGTGTCCCACGCCGTCAACGACTTCTGCGTGGTGGAGCTCAGCTCCTTCTATTTCGACATCATCAAGGATCGCCTGTACTGCGACGGGGCCGAGAGCCTCAGCCGCCGCAGCGCCCAGACGGCCCTGTACCTGATCCTGGACGCCATGACCCGGATGTTCGCCCCCATTCTGGCCTTCACCTGCGACGAGATCTGGCTGGCCATGCCCCACCGCACCGGCGACGACGAGCGCAACGTGCTCCTCAACGAGATGGTGCAGCCCTACACCCAGTACGCTCTCTCCCCGGAGGAGATGGCCCGCTGGGACCGCATCGCCGCCGTCCGTGCCGCCGTCAACGGCGCACTGGAGCAGGCCCGTGCCGACAAGACCATCGGCAAGAGTCTGGAGGCCGAGGTGGACCTCACCGTTCCCGCCGAGGATGCCTTCCTGGGCCAGATGGAGGAGGGTGCTCTGGCGGACCTGCTGATCGTGTCTCAGGTCCGTGTGGAGACCGGCGACAGCCTGTCCGTCACCGTCCGGCCCGCCTCCGGCACCAAGTGCCAGCGCTGCTGGAAGGTGCTCACCAGCGTGGGTACCGTGGCCGGTCACGAGGATCTCTGCCCCCGCTGCGCCGCCGTGGTGAAGAGTCTCCCCGTGGTGGAGTGATCCGGAAGAGAACGCCGCCTGTGGAAAAATAACCGAAAATCAGGGAGAGCCGGAGCATATGCTCCGGCCCTCCCTGAATCTGTCAAAAGAGCGGGACACTTTCGCCAACGGGGCGGAAGGGTGTGTGCGGGAAACCCGGGAAGGGTGTCCTGCACGAGGATGATCCCCATTTTTCAGAGCTTTTTGAAGCTCTGAAAAATGCCTCAGCGTGGCGAAAAGACTTTTTCGCCATGCTGAAGGAGGGCCGGAGCGTGTGCTCCGGCCCTCCCTGTTTACTTGCGGAAAAGCACGCCTCGCAGCTCTTGCCGAATTGCTTCTTGTAGCCCTCACCCCAGACCATCATGGCGTCCCATGCCTCTGTACGGAGTTGATCTCATCGCTCTGTGTATTCCGTCCTGTCAAAGCGGCATCGGCGTCCGGGCGATCAGAATGACCGCCAGAATAGCGCCCACAAATGCCGCTGCTCCTATGGCTGCCAACACCTTTTTGCTGAGTTTCTTCTTCGCCGCCTTGCAGATCAGTGCGGCGCAAGCTATGCAGACAGCCGCAGCCGCAAGCGCAATGCCCAGCGTTTCCCACAACCAAGATAATTCAGATAGGATCCTCATACGATTATCCCCTAACTAACTGTTTTGATATTTCTCAATGATTCACCTTGGAAAACGGGCAGCGCTTTCCGATGCACTGGTTGTTTTGCGCGGAGTAGTGGCATACGATCTCCGGCTTTTCCATCTCAACGCCGAAATGCTCCCTTACAAAGTCAATGGCCGCAAGGATGGAGAGGAAGGAATCCCGCTTGCAGCAGCGTGGACCTCCGATCTCACTGATCGCTTGAAGCGATTTTGCCGTCATTTTGTGGGACAGTGCAAACGGCTCATTGGTCAGGGGCGTAGACTGCGAAATGATGGACACAAACATCCCTGTACTGATTCCCGCACCGCAAGCCCCCCAAAAGCCGCAAGCGCCGCCGGGAACGATCCGTCCTCGATTCATCATCTCCGTCAATGCGCTGAGAAGATCAATGTCTCCGCCTGCGTTGTGGTATGCAGTCAGTAATGCCGCTCCTACCATCACATGATGCTCCGGACCGTGCATATGACAGGTGGGCAGCGCCATCATCTGTTCAATGATGGCGATAGGATCTCTCGATGCGCTTGTCATGCACAACGCAATGATGCGATCAAGCCCTCGGGTATGGCATTCGTTGCATACATAGTGTCCGTTCACGCAGCGCGTCTTGCTGTTTTCTTTCTTATGGCAAATCTCACATTCCATCAGAATATCGGCTTCGAGATAGGTAAGTGGGGCTTTGCAGATCAAGCATTCTTCATTCATAATTTCCTCCGCACGATCCCGACTTTTCTCTTCGACAAACTGGAATTGTTCAAGCTTTTCAAAGCAGTTCATGGAATCTCCATGGTCGTACAATGAAAGCGGTTCAAAAATATGACCAACGCACATTTTTCTCGGCATCCGTGGTGCACCCTTGGTGTAAATTGGTGTACGGATTGGTGTACGAGAGGCTTTTTTAACCCGATCAGGGGGCAATCAATAGAGCTTTGCGCCGGCCGGAATGTGGGGATCAACCATCAGCAAATGCAACTTTTCTTCACCGTTTTCGTGATGCACGGCTGAGATCAACATACCGCAGGAGTCGATACCCATCATCGCTCTCGGAGGCAGATTGGTGATTGCAATGCAGGTCTTACCGACCAGTTCTTCCGGCTCATAATATTCGTGAATACCACTCAAAATGACCCTATCTACGCCGGTTCCGTCGTCCAAAACGAACTTTAAGAGCTTTTTGGACTTCTTCACGGCTTCGCATTCCTTAACCTTCACGGCACGGAAATCACTCTTGGAGAAGGTGTCAAAATCTACCTGATCCTGGAACAGCGGCTCGATCTGAACATTGGAAAAATCAATTTTTTCTTCCACAACGGGAGCTGTCTGAGCAGCCTCCGCAGGAGCCGAAACTTCCTTGGAAACCTTCTTGTCAGAGTCCAACGGCTTCATTGTCGGGAACAGGATCACGTCCCGGATAGAGTCGGTGCCGCAGAGCATCATGGCGCAGCGGTCGATGCCGAAGCCCAGACCGCCGGTGGGGGGCATACCGTACTCCAGCGCCAGCACGAAGTCCTCGTCCATCATGTCGGCCTCCTCGTCGCCGTGGGCCCGCTTCTCCGCCTGAGCCTTGAAGCGCTGGTACTGGTCGATGGGGTCGTTGAGCTCGGAGAAGGCATTGCCCATCTCGCAGCCGCAGACGAACATCTCGTACCGCTCCGTCAGATGGGGGTCCTCCGGGCTGCGCTTGGCCAGCGGGCTCACCTCCACCGGGTACATGGTGATGAAGGTGGGCTGAATGAGCGTCTCCTCCACCTTCTGGTCGAAGGTCTCGTACAGGGCGTTGCCCCACGTCCGGGCTACCCCCTCCATGTCCACGCCTACGCTCTTGGCCAGCTCCACGGCGGCGTCATCATCGCCCTCAATGGCCATGAAGTCGGCGCCGGTGACATTCTGCACGGCATCGGCCATGGTGATGCGCTTCCAGCTGGGGGTCAGATCCACGTCGTGGCCCAGCCACTGGATATGGTAGGTGCCCAGGATCTCCTTGGCGGCCCCGGTGAGGATGCCCTCCAGAATATCCATCATGCCGTCCAGATTGGTGTAGGCCTGATACAGCTCACAGGTGGTGAACTCCGGGTTGTGCTTGGTGTCCATGCCCTCGTTGCGGAAGATGCGGCCCACCTCATACACTCGCTCCAGACCGCCCACGATGAGCCGCTTCAGGTGCAGCTCCGTAGCGATGCGCATATACATATCGATGTCCTGAGCGTTGTGGTGGGTGATGAAGGGCCGGGCGTTGGCGCCGCCGGCAATGGGGCTGAGCACGGGGGTCTCCACCTCCATGAAGCCCATATTGTCCAGATACCGGCGCAGATACGCTACGAACTTGCTGCGGATCTCAAAGTTCCGCTGGGATTCGGGATTCATAATGAGATCCACATACCGCTGGCGGTAGCGCAGCTCCTTGTCCGTCAGACCGTGGAACTTCTCCGGCAGGGGCTGGAGGGACTTCGACAGCAGGGTGATCTCATGGGCCCGGATGCTCATCTCGCCCTTCTGGGTGCGGAACACGTCGCCCTTGACGCCTACGATATCGCCGATGTCATATTTCCTGAAGCGGTCATAGGCCTCCTCATCCATCTCGTCCTTCCGGGCGTAGATCTGGATGCGGCCGGACTTATCCTTCAGATCGCAGAAAGACACCTTGCCCATGCCCCGCTTGCTCATAAGACGGCCCGCCAGAGAGACGGTCTGCCCCTCCAGCTGGTCGAACTGGTCCTTGACCTCCTGTGCGTGATGGGTCACGTCATAGCGGGTGATCTCAAAGGGATTCCGACCCGCCTCCTGCAGGGCTGCCAGCTTATCCCGGCGGATCTGGAGAATTTCCCGCAGGTCCTGTTGATTCTGATTCTGCTGTGCCATAGATATGGTCTCCTTATCGTTCGATCTTGTCCACCCGGTAGCGGATGACGCCCTTGGGGGCCTCCACGGTGATCTCACTGCCGGCCTTGCTGCCCATCAGGGCCTTGCCGAAGGGGGAATCCTCCGACACCTTCCGCTCCATGACGTTGGCCTCCTGAGAGCCCACGATGGTGTACTCCGGCAGCGTCTTGCCGTTATCCAGATTGGTCACGGTGACACGGCAGCCGATGGATACCTTGTCGGAATCCATGTCCGTCTCGTCCACGATGACGGCGTGGAGCAGGATATTCTCCAGCTCGGCAATGCGGGAGTAGAGCTTGCCCTGCTCATTTTTGGCCTCGTCGTACTCGCTGTTTTCCGACAGGTCACCGAAGCCTCTGGCCTCCTTGATGAGCTCTGCGATCTCGTCGGCACGGGTGGTCTTGCTGTAATCCAGCTCCTTTTTCAGCTCGTCGTACCGCTCCTGACTCATTTTGAATTCTTTTACCATGGAATCCATTCCTTTCTGTTGACAAATACGGCATGGCCGCACGAGATTAGTATAAACACTATAACAAAAATAGTACAGACACTATATCACTCTGCATTATAAGTTCTTTCCCCGCCGGTGTCAAGTCCTACCCACACCGGGACAGCCGCACCCGGCGGAAGGCTTCCCTCCGCCAGCAGCGCCGCCAGCAGCGGCTCCTCCGCTGCCCACGGCTTCATTTTCTCCCACCACGGCTCGGCCCATACATACCGGACCTCCTGATGGCTCTCCCCGATCAGCAGGGAGGGAAGCCCCTCCGCCGCTGCGCCGAAGCATACCGCCAGCTGCGCCGCCGGACCGCCCTCTCCCAGTCCGTACCGGTGCCGCAGGGATCGCCGCAGCTCCTCCTGCCCCCGGCCCAGCTGCGGCGACAGATACCTTACCCGCCGGGCCAGCACCTCCGCCGCCTCCGTAACGGCCCCGTCGGGCCGGGAGGCCCGCAGCACCACACTGGCCTGTGACCGGCAGAGTCCCAGCTGCCTGCAGGCGCAGTCCACCAGCTGCCCCAGCATGGCCCGCCGCAGCGCCACCGGGGTCGGGAGCCGAAGGGGAAGCAGCAGCGCCGCCCACTCCGGCGGTGCCGCCGCATACCGCACCCCGGCGTCGGCCATGGCCTGTGCCGCCTGCCGCACCCGGCGCTGTACCCGCCGATCCAGCCGCCCACCGCCCTCCAGCAGGCACACCTCCCCGTCTCCCAGCGGACAGCGCCGCAGGGTGAGCCTTTTCCGCTTCTCCTCCCATCGCACATATCCCACCATAACACAGCGCCCCCTTTCCACCAGTCTATGGCCCGGCAGCGGGAGAAAGACGGCATAAAAAATCCCCCACCTGCACCAAGTGGTGCAGGCGGGGAAAAGGCCGCTTACCACCAATAGGGGATGTACCCCGGCAGACGGTTCAGCGGATTGATGCGGGTGTAGTTCTCCCAGATCTCGTAGTGGACGTGGGGGCCGGTAGAGATGCCCGTGGAGCCGCACAGGCCGATGACCTCGCCCTGCTCCACATGCTCGCCCACCTCCACCAGACGCTCACTCATGTGGGCGTACAGGGTGAAGTTGCCGTTTCCGTGGTCGATCTCCACATAGTTGCCGTAGCCGCCCCAGCTGTACTTAGAACCCACTACGGTGCCGGACTTCACGGCATAGATGTAGCTGCCGTAGGAGGCGCCGATGTCCACGCCCATGTGGGTGGTGCTGGCGCCGGGGGTAGGCTGCTCACGCCCGCCGTAGCCGGAGGTAATGAGCCGGCAGTCCGAGGGCCAGATGTACCCGTCGGAGGAGGGCGTTTCGTCGGAGCCGCTTCCGCCGCCACCGCCGCCGCCTCCACTGTTATCGCCGCCGTTGTTCCGGTTTTCCTCCTCTCTCCGGGCCTGGATCTGGGCGTCCAGCTCATCGGCTGCCGCCTTCTCCTGAGCGGCCAGATCGTTCAGGCCGTCCGCCGTTTCATTATACTGGGCGATCAGCTGCGTCGCCGCCTCCAGCTGGCTGTCCAGCTCCGCCTGACGGCTCTCCAACTGGGAGCGCTGCTCCTCCAGCGCCTGCCGGTCGGCCTGCATCTGCTGGCGCAGCTGCCGCAGGTCGTTGATGACGCTCTGGTCATGCTCGGCCACCTCGTTGATGAAGTCGATGCGGCCCAAAAGATCGCTGAAGCTGGTGGCCTTGAAGATCACCGACCAGAAGGAGGCGGTCCCCCGCTCCTCCTCATCCCGCACCTGACGGCAGAACAGGTCGTACTGAGCTTCTTCTTTCTGCTGGTTGTCCGCCAGCTCCGCCTCCAGCGCATCGATCTGCTGCTGGGCGTTGGAGATCTGGCTGCGGAGGATGTCCGCCTGCTGATCCAGCAGGTTTTTCTGCTCCAGCGCATCGGCCTTGTTGGCCTCGGCCTCCTCGATCTGCTGGTTGATCTCCTCCAGCTTCTTCTGGTGCTCCTCCGACTGCTCCTGCAGGTCTGCGATGGTCTCGGCATAGACGTTCACCGGGCGCAGAGCGCCGCTGGTGAACACGATGCTCACCGCCATGAGAATGGCCAGCAGGCCGCACCATTTTTTCTTACTCATGCTGCACTCCTCCTTATACTCTCAGGAACTTCCGGATGGCGGTCAGGCTGCCGCCCACGCCCACCAGGATCCCTACCAGACCGAACACACCGGCCACCGGCCCCCAAATTTTCCGGAAGGACACCACCCGCAGCAGCTGCAGGGTATCGGACCCGGCAATGCCCTTGGAAATGGCCTCATACAGCAGCCACTGCAGTCCAAAGGCGATGACGGCGCCCATCAGACCGATGAGCAGACCCTCGTAGACGAAGGGCCATCGAATGAAGCCGTCGGTGGCGCCCACCATCTTCATGATGGCGATCTCATCCCGCCGGTCAAAGGTGGTGAGCTTGATGGTGTTGGAGATAATGAATACCGAGATCACCAGCAGCACCGCAATGAGGGCGATGCTGATGAGGCTTGCCACATTCCGCACCGTCAAAAACCCGTTGGAGATGGTCTCGTCCGCCCGGACCTTCACGATGCCGGGGGTGGCCTCCAGATCGGATACCACCTGCTGCATCTGTGCGGCGTCCGTCAGATGGATAACGTACCGATGGCGAAAAATGGAGGGATCCAAGTCGCTATACAGGTCGTCCTCATCGTACTGCTCCACATAGCTGTCCCGTGCCTCCTGCCGGGAGACGAAGGTGCAGTCCGCCGCACCGGGGATCTTCTCCAGCTTGGACTGCAGGGCCTTGGCCTCGTTGTCAGAGAGGTTCTCATCCACGAAGGCCAGCACGGCGTTCTCCTTCTGCAGATCCTTCAGGTTCTCGTTGGCGTTATAGGCCACCAGCGAAAAGGTCCCCATGATCACCAGACACGCCACCGTCACGCCGATGGCGGCGAAGGACATGAATCCGTGGGAGAACATATTGCGGATGCCCTCCCGGAAAAAATATCGAAAATCGTGCTTCATCTGTTATACCTCATACGTTCCCACGCCGTCGCCGTTGACCTGCCCGTGATCGATCATGATGACCCGCTTGTCGAAGTGGTTCACCAGATCCCGCTCGTGGGTCACCACCACCACGGTGGTGCCAAGGGCGTTGATGCGCTCCAGCAGGGTCATGATCTCCAGCGAGCGGTTGGGATCCAGATTGCCGGTGGGCTCGTCGGCCACGATGGTGCTGGGATTGTTCACCAGCGCCCGTGCAATGGCCACACGCTGCTGCTCACCGCCGGACAGCTCGTCGGGGTACCGGTCCTCCATACCCTTCAGCCCCACCAGCTCCAGCACATAGGGGATGCGGGTGCGGATGTCACGGGGCGTGGCCCCCACCGCCCGCATGGCAAGGCTCAGGTTGTCGAACACCGTCTTTTTGGGGATCAGCCGGAAGTCCTGAAAGATCACGCCGATGGTGCGGCGCATATAGGGGATCTGCCGGTCGGAGATGCGGCTCATGGAGAAGCCGTTGACCATGACCCGCCCCGCCGTGGGGATGACCTCGCCGGTCAGGAGCTTGATGATGGTGGACTTGCCGGAGCCGGAGGGTCCCACCAGAAACACAAATTCCCCGTCCTCAATGGTAAAGGAGATGCCCTGAAGGGCCTTCGTCCCGTTTTCGTATGTTTTTTCAACGTCCTTCAATCGAATCATATCATATCCCTCGCTACCGGAGACCCGGCCCGCTGCATTTGAAACGACGAACCCTGTCGGGCTGCGCCGTATTATGTCACCATAAGGTATTATATAAAAAAAGTTACAAAATGGCAACAGGAATAATATGAAAATTTTATGAACAGATGGGGAGGCCCTCCGGCAAAGATCCCGGTAGACATCAGTGAACTGCACCCCACTTGTTAGATATCTAACAAATGGGGTGCTGTTCAGCAGCGCCGGGAATGGGGCTGTTGCTCTGATATGTGCTTTATTGGGCGCTGCCCTCGCCCAAGATGCGGGCGGCGCTCTCCTGAGCGAACTGCTTGCTGTACAGGTCGTGGTAATAGCCCTTGCGCCGCAGCAGCTCCTCATGCTTGCCCTGCTCCACGATGTGGCCGTCCTTCACCACAAGGATCACGTCCGCCTTGCGGATGGTGGAGAGACGATGGGCTACCAGAAAGGAGGTGCGGTTCGTCAGCAGATGGTCAATGGCGTTCTGGATCAGCTGCTCCGTCTGGGTGTCGATGGAGGAGGTGGCCTCATCCAGCACGAAGATGCGGGGATCGGCCAGCACGGCACGGGCAAAGGAGATCAGCTGCTTCTCGCCGGTGGAGAGACGGTCGCCGCCCTCCCCCACATCGCTGTCCCAGCCATTTTCCAGCTTTGACACCACCGTATCCGCCGACACGGCCCGTGCGGCGGCCTCCACCTCCTCGTCGGTGGCGTCCAGCCTGCCGTAGCGGATGTTCTCCCGGACGCTGCCGGAGAACAGGTGGGGATTCTGCAGCACATAGCCGATGTTGGAGTGGAGCCACAGCTGGCTGCGCTGGCGGTAGTCCACGCCGTCAATGAGGATCTGCCCCTCCGTAGGCTCAAAGAACCGGCAGGCCAGATTGATGAGGGTACTCTTGCCGGCCCCCGTCTCGCCCACGATGGCCACCGTGGTCCCCTGGGGGATGTGGAGGGAGAAATGCTCCAGCACGTTCTCGCCGCCGTCGGGATAGCGGAAGGTCACATCCCGGAACTCGATCTCGCCCCGCAGCGGCTCCCAGTTCTCCCGCTTGGGGTGGAAGGCGTCGCCGTACTTCTCGATGACCTCCGGGGTGTCCTGAATTTGCGGCTGTTCGTCCATCAGATCCGTCACCCGCTCAATGGAGGCCTGCAACGAGATGAATTCCGCCAGATTGGCGGCGGTCATCTGGATGGGGTCGAAGATGCTGACGGCGTAGGCGGTAAAGGCCGACAGAGTGGCCAGCTCCAGCGCCTGATCCAGCACCATGTAGCCGCCCCGCAGCAGCACGATGGACACCGCCATGGTGCCGAAGAACAGCACCAGCGGGATAAACACCGCATTGAGCCGGGCTGCCCGAATGCCGGAGTCGTGCATCTGCCGGGTGAGACTGCGGAAGGCATCGGCGGTCTGCTCCTCCGTCACCAGCGTCTTGGTGGTGCGGGCGCCGGTGATGCCCTCGTTGAAGGCTCCGGTGATGCGGGAATTCAGCTTACGTACCTTCCGGTTCCAGTGGAGGATGCGGTTCTGGAAGTACCCCGTCAGAATGGCCATCACCGGAACGATGGCGATGACCGCCAGCGCCAGCCTCCAGTTCAGAGCCAGCATGGCCGCAAAGGTCCCCAGCACATAGAACACCGCCCACAGGATATCCGTGAAGTTCCATGCCAGCATACTGGAGATGCGGTTGGTGTCGCTCATGACACGGGTCAGCAGATACCCCACCGGGGTCACGTTATAAAAGGAGAAGGACAGGGTCTGCAAATGGTGGAACAGCGTCCCACGCATATCCTTGCCCAGATTCATCTCGATGTGCATGGAGTTCCGGGCGAAGATCACCACCGACAGGGCCTGCACCAGAATGACCGCCAGATACGCCAGCGCATAGGGCAGCAGCCCCGTCAGGGTGTTCTTTTCGATAAAATTCTGGATGGCGTACTTCTGGAACAGGGGCAGCACCACGTCCACCAGAGCGCAGATGCCGTTGAACACCAGCATGGACACGAAGGCGCCCCGATAGGGCCGCAGGAACGGCCCCAGCCGCTTCCAGATCTTCCAGTCGAAGGATTGGGTATATTCCTTTTCGTCAATGGCTGCCATGTTCGCTCCCCCCTTCCTCCAGCAGCGCCCGGTCGGCACTCTGCATCTGAATGTTGTAGATATCCCGGTAGATGCCGGGCTTTTCCACCAGCTGGGCATGGGTCCCCAGCTCCGCCACCCGGCCGCCGTCCAGCACAAGAATGCGGTCGGCCTGCATGAGGGTGGTGACCCGGTGGGAGATCAGCAGCACCGTGGCATTGCCGGTGGACCGGCGCAGGGCGGTGCGGATCTTCTCGTCCGTCTCGGCATCCACGGCGGACAGGGAGTCGTCGAAGATCATCACCGGGGCCTGCTGCATCAGCATCCGGGCGATGGCCACCCGCTGCTTCTGTCCGCCGGAGAGAGTCACGCCCCGCTCCCCCACGATGGTGTCATACCCCTCCGGGAAGGAGGTCACCGCATCATCCACGCAGGCGATGGCCGCCGCACGGCGCATGGCATCCTCCGGCGCATCGGGGCGCACAGCCCGGATGTTCTCTCCAATGGTCTGGGAGAACAGGAAGGGCTCCTGCAGCACAAGACCGATGTGCCGCCGCAGGTCGCTGCGCCGGATATGCCGCAGGTCTACGCCGCCGATGGTGATGCGGCCGGAGCCCTCCGGCACGTCGTACAGCCGGTCCAGCAGATGCACCAGCGTGCTCTTGCCGGAGCCGGTGCCGCCCAGCACGGCGAAGGTCTCTCCCTCCCGGATGGTGAAGGACACGTCCTTCAGGACCGGCTGCCCCTCGTAGCCGAAGGTCACATGGTCAAACACAATGTCCCCGCCGGGGAAGGGAACGTCATCGGGCTGATCCTGCTCCTCCGGGGAGCGGAGGATGTAGCCCACACGGTCCATGGATACCCCGGCCTTGCTCATATCCGACAGCACCCGGCCCAGAGAACGCACGGGCCACGCCAGGGACTCGTTGTAGCTGACGAAGGCCACGAAGGCGCCCAGAGTCATGGCCCCGGCCACGCTCTCGTGGATGCCCGCCAGAATGATGACCATCACCTGCAAGCACGTCAGCAGCGTCCCCGACGCCCAGTATACCGACAGGAGCTTTCCCAGATGGATCCACAGTCCGGCGTACCGCTCGCTCTTGGCCTGAAATTTGTCCTCCTCATACTTCTCCCGTCCGAAGGCCCGCACCACCCGCACGGCGGTGAGGTTCTCCTGAGCGCAGGTGGTCACCTCGCCCTCGGCCTCGTCGGCGGTCTTGAAGCGGGAGGAGATCTTCCGGTAGAACACCCCCGACGACAGGCCCACAATGGGGATGAAGGCCAGAGCGATCAGGGACAGCTTCACGTTCATGCGGAACATGATCCACAGATACAGGATGATGAGGAACACCGTTCGCACCACCTCCACCAGCTGGTTGCACACGAAGGTGCGGATCACGTCCACATCGGAGGTGCAGCGCTGGATGATGTCGCCGGTGGGGTGCTGCTTGTGCCACGCAAAGGGCAGATACTGGATGCGCCGGTACAGGTCATCCCGCAGCCCCTTGACGTAGGCCTCGGACCCACGGGACAGCTGGGCCCGCTGCCCGAAGCTGCACAGGCCCCGCAGCAGCGCCGTCACCATGACGGCCCCCGCCGCCCACCACAGCGCCGTGACAGGCTCCTGCCGCAGCGTCTCCAGCGGCAGCACCCGCAGCAGCAGCGCCGGCAGCTTGGCCTCCTCGGATCCCAGAATGGAGTCCACCGTGATACGGATGATCTGGGGCGTCAGGGCGTTGAGCGCCATGGACAGGCACGCACACAGCAGCGCCGCCGCAAAATGTCCCCAGCAGGGGCGCAGATAGTGCCAGATGAGCCCGGCCTTCTCCCGCCCCGACAGCTTGAATGTCGATCGATTCTCTTCCATAAGCCTCCTTCTCTCTCCCGGCGGCCCGCAGGCCGCCTGTCCAAACGCCGCCAGCGTCCGGCAGCGTACAAAAAATGCGCCCCCGGACGGGGACGCACACAGGGTACGGTCACATCGACCCCTTTATCGGGCCGATCCGGCGGCGCACACAATGATCCCCTTACTGGTCAGCTTGCTCTTCGTCATGGTGTACGCCTCCTTTCGTTTATATTAAGTACAGTATAACGCCGTATGAGTATCCTGTCAAGAAAAGTTTTCTGCCCCGGCGGTGGAGGGCCGTCCCACCCTCTTGCATTTTTGGAAAAATAGGGTATGATATAGGAGAAAGATTGTCCTCTGCCATGGCGGAGGAGAAAAGAAGGGTTGTTTTATGACAAAAATCGACATTGTATCGGGTTTTCTGGGCGCCGGTAAGACTACGCTCATCAAGAAGATGCTCAGCGAGGCCTATCAGGGCGAGAAGCTGGTGCTCATTGAAAACGAGTTTGGCGAGATCAGCATCGACGGCGGTTTCCTGAAGGATTCCGGCGTGCAGATCAGCGAGATGTCCTCCGGCTGCATCTGCTGCTCTCTGGTGGGCGACTTTAACAAGGCCCTGCGCCAGGTCCATGAGCAGTTCGCTCCGGACCGCATCCTCATCGAGCCCTCCGGCGTAGGTAAGCTCTCCGACGTGATCGTGGCGGTGGAGAACACCGTTCGGGACGAGCCGGACATGAAGCTGAACTCCTTCGTCACCGTGGCTGACGCCACCAAGGTGAAGGTGTATATGAAGAACTTCGGTGAGTTCTACAACAATCAGATCGAGTCTGCCGGCACCATCATCCTCTCCCGGACACAGAAGCTGTCTCAGGAGAAGCTGGAGGCCGCCGTGGCTCTGCTGCGAGAGAAGAATCCCACCGCCGCCATCCTCACCACCCCGTGGGACCAGCTGGACGGCAAGACTCTGCTGTCCGCTGTGGAAAAGGTCTCTCTGGCCGATGAACTGCTGGCCAGGATGCAGGCCGAGCACGAGGCGGAGGAGGCGGAGCACCACCATCACCACCACGACCATGATGACCATGATGACCATGACGAGCATCACCATCATCATGACCACGACGAGGACGAGGGCCACTGCTGCTGCGGCCATCACCACGACGATGATGACGATGACGACGAACATGAGCATCACCATCACGAGGGCTGCTGCCACCATGACCACGAGGAACATGACCACCATCATGACCACGACGAGCATGAGCACCACCATCACCATGATGGCGAGTGCGACGACCCGGAGTGCTCCTGCCACCACCATCACCACCACGCCGACGAGGTGTTCACCAGCTGGGGCGCCGAGACGGTCCACTCCTACACGGAGGAGGACATCCGCCGCATCCTGACGGCGCTGGATACCGGCGACTACGGCGCCATCCTCCGGGCCAAGGGGATCGTTCCCAGCGGCGGCAAGTGGCTGCACTTCGACTATGTCCCTGAGGAGCAGGACGTCCGCTACGGCAGCGCCGACTACACCGGCCGCCTGTGCGTCATCGGCGCCCAGCTGAAGGAGGACAAGCTCAAAGAGCTGTTCAGCCTGTAACACCTGTAAGGAGCGAGGAACTATGGATATTCCTGTCTATCTCATCGCCGGCTTTCTGGATTCCGGCAAAACCGGCTTCATCAACGGTATCCTCCGGGACGGCTTTGCCGAGGAGGATCGTACCCTGCTGATCTGCTGCGAGGAGGGGGAGCTGGAGTACGACCCCCGTGTGCTGGGCAATGTGTTCACCTACACGGTGGACGAGCAGAGTCAGCTGACTCCGGAGCTGTTCAAGAAGCTGGAGAAGCAGTACCGGCCCAAGCAGGTCATCATCGAGTATAACGGTATGTGGATGATCGAGCCTCTGTACCGGGATGGCCTGCCTGCCAACTGGATCCTCTACCAGATCATGTGTCTGGTGGACGCCAGAAGCTTCGAGATGTATGTGAAGAATATGGGCCAGCTGATGATGGAGAAGATCAGCAACGCCGATATGCTGATCTTCAACCACTGCAACGAGGAGCTGCGGGCCCAGCTCCGCAGCCGCAACCTGCGGATGGTGAACCGCCGGGCCGATATCTATCTGGAAAACGAGGACGGCACCAGCGAGGAGTACGTCACTCCGGAGATGTCCCCCTTTGATCTCTCCGACGGCCATCTGGATGTGCCGGACGACGACTACGGTGTCTGGTATGTGGATATGATGGACAACCCCGACCGCTACGACGGCGTCACCGTGCGGTATAAGGCCGTCATGTGCCACTCCAAGAAGTTCAAGGGTGTCCACTGCCCCGGCCGCTTCGCCATGGTCTGCTGCGAGAACGATATGCAGTTTTTGGCTCTGGTGGCCAAGGGCGAGGGGCTGGAGAGGTTCAAGAACCGCCAGTGGGTGGAGATCACCGCCACGGTGAAGAAGGAAGCTAACGACGCTTATCAGGGCGAGGGTCCGGTGCTGTATGTCACCGCCATCGCCCCCTGCGAAAAGCCCAAGGAGGAGGTCGTCTCCTTCTGACGATCCTCCGGCCTAATTGTGTGTAAACCATGTGAAAGAGAGAAAAGGAGAGCTACCCCATGACCCAAAAAGAAAAGACCTTTCTGGACCAGACCGCCCAGCGCCTGCACCTGACGGTGGACGGCGAGAGCAGCATCCTCTTCGGCAGCGTCGGCGGCTACCAGACCATGCTCTGGCGCAACGATCAGGGCCTTGCCGTTATGACCCTGTCCCTGCACAAGCTGGGGCAGGAGCCGGATCAGTCTGCCATCCGCCAGTTTGTAAAGGGGACCCGTCTGGTGATGGGCTTCTCCGTCCGGCGCAGCCGGGTGGAGCTGACCCTGAATGTCCGCTTCGGCAATCCCAATCAGGTGGAGAAGCTGGCGGAGGCTGTAGCCGCCGTGGTGGAGTTTCTGCACGCCTCCGGCTATGACAACTGCTGCCAGAACTGCGGCAGCGCCGTGGAGACGGACCCCTGCATCATGACCGGTGTCCCCTCCCTGCTGTGCGACAGCTGCTACCAGCAGCTGGGCCATCTGCAGGAGCAGAACCAGCAGGCGGAGCTGGGCAAGACGGAGAACGTGGTGGCCGGCACCGTGGGTGCGCTGCTGGGTTCTCTGCTGGGCGTGGCGTGCATCGTGCTGCTGGGCCAGCTGGGCTACGTGGCGGCAGTCAGCGGTATCGTCATAGCCATCTGCACCATGAAGGGTTATGAGCTGCTGGGCGGCCGGTTCTCCACCGTGGGTCTGGTGGTCAGCATCGTGCTGATGCTGGGCATGACCTACGTGGGCTACCAGCTGGATTGGTCCGTCGCCGTCTATAACGAGCTGAAGGACTACTACGAGCTGAGCCTGTTGGACTGCTTCCGCATGATCCCGGAGATGCTGCGTCAGGAGATCATCGATTCCTCCACCTACATCGGGGAGCTGGTGAAGCTGTATGCCTTCACGCTGCTGGGCGCTATCCCCACGGCCATCAGCTCCATGAGAAGCCGGAAGCTGAAGAAGGTCACTTACCGTCTGCGCTCCCAGCGCACCAACGCCGCCCCGGAGCTGTAATAAACCAAAAAACAGGAGGCCGCAGGCATTGCCTGCGGCCTCCTGTTTATTTGTTTCGCCTCGGCTTACGCCTGATAGAACAGCTCCACCAGATCGGCGGTGATATCCTCCGTCCAGCTGCACATGGTCACGCAGCACATATAGCCCTCCTGCTTGATGCACACCAGCGTCTCATACATGGGGACATCGTCCATCTCGCCGGAGATAACAGCGCCCTCCCGAACCAGACCGGCGAACTGCACCGGAGTCTGCTCCACCTTCACGTTGGATAGCCCCATGGAGGTCAGAGCATCTTCCAGCTTGGGTACGGCGATCTCCAGATAGCCCGCCTCGTCCAGCAGCTTGCCGTACAGAGCGCCCAGATCCTCATACACCACGTTTATGGTCACAAGGCCCTCCATGGCGCTGGCGAACATATCATAGGTGCTCTTGCCATCCTCCATGGCCTTCTGCATCTCCTCGCTGCTCTCGGCCACCACGCCGGACAGCTCTGCCAGCTGCTCGTCGGTGTAGTAGGTCCAGTCATCGCTCAGCTGGCAGCCGATGCCCACGAAGGTGTTGGTGTAAATGCCGTTTTCGATCGTGCCACGCTGGAAGCCGGATTGGTTGTCGCCGCCGTCTCCGTCCTTCTTACCGCAGGCGGCCATGCTCAGCACCAGTACCAGCGCCAGCAGCAGACCTGCGGCCCGTTTCATCTGCTTCATCGCTTCTCTTTCCTCCGAATCATGTATTTGGGGGTCGCTATACCATATGGTATACATCCATCCTACCATATTTCGACACAGCCTGCAAGAGAAAAGCGCATCAGGGGCGGGCGCATTTGCGCCTGCCCCTGATGCGTTTGCCCCGCAGACTTCCGCTACAAGTCCTCCAGATCGTCCTTTCCCAGACGCATGGTGCGCCAGCGCTCCGGCAGCTCCGGCCCGATGAGAGGAAACAGATTCTCCGTGTGGGAGGTGGGCTGGATGTTGTAGGTGCCGTACTGGTTTACCAGATCGAAGGTGCTCTCCGGCACGCCGGGGAAGTCGTGGATATCCGGCGCCGGGTCGTGAAAGGTTTTTTTCCTTCGCATGGCATGGACCTCCTGTTTTTAATTGCCGCCGGTCATGACGGCAGGGATAGTATGCCCCATTTTAGGCACTTTGGGAGGGTTGTCAGCCGGAGAAAAATCTGCTATAATCAATTTTCCGAGAGAGTATGTGCAGAAGAGACGGAGGTATGTATGGCAAATTTTACCAAGCAGGCCATTGAAACGGCGTTTTTGCAGCTGCTCAACGAAAAGCCCCTGAACAAGATCAGTGTCCGGGATATTGTGGAAAAATGCGGCATCAACCGAAACTCCTTTTACTACCATTTTCAGGATATCCCCTCCCTCATCGCTGAGATCATCACCGCCTACACCGACCGGCTCATCGAGGAGTATCCCACCATCTCCACACTGGACGAGTGCTGTGAGATGGCCTTCCGCTATGCGCTGCGCAACCGCAGCGCCGTGATGCATATCTACCACTCCGTGAACCGTGACCTCTTCGAGAAGAGCACCATGCGTCTGTGCGAGTACGCCGTCACCACCTACATCGATACCGCCTTCCCCCAGCACCAACTGCCGGAGGCAGACCGGAAGGCGGTGATCCGCTTCATCAAGTGCCAGATCTTCGGAATGTGCATCGACTGGATCAGCGACGGGATGCAGGACGAGGCGCTGGAGGAGCTGCGGCGTATCAGCCGCCTGTGCCACGGCCTGCCGGAGCTCATCATCGAGCGCAGCCGGGACGACCATTGAAAATTTAGGCAAATACCCCCTGACTGCCTAAAAACTGGGCAATTTGCATCCGGGTGTCTGACTTTCAGACACCCGGTGTTATTTTATCCATTTTCTCCCGACCCCGAAAGCGATATACTCAGACCATCAAAAGTGAGGGAGATGCGTATCATGCGTTCTGTGACCCCTATGCGAGCGGCCAAAACAGGATACATCATCATGTCGGTGCTGCTGTGCGTGCTGGGCGTGGTGCTGTTTGTGTGGCCCGGCGTGTCGGTGGCCGTCATCGGAGAGCTGCTGGGCATCGGGATGATCGTGTTTGGTGCCGTGAAGGTGGCGGGGTATCTGTCCCGTGACCTGTTCCGGCTGGCCTTCCAGTACGATCTGGCCTTCGGCGTGCTGCTGATCGCCTTGGGCATCGTAACACTGACCCATCCCGGCGAGACCATCGGCTTTCTGTGCGTGGTGTACGGCATTCTGGTGCTGTCGGACGGGCTGTTCAAGGTGCAGATCGCCGTGGATGCCAAGCGCTTCGGCATCGACCGCTGGTGGGCCATCCTGCTGGCGGCGGCGTGCGCCGGTGTGCTGGGCGTGCTGCTGGTGCTGCGGCCCGGCGAGGGGGCGCAGGCGCTGACCATGCTCCTGGGTGCGTCGCTGTTTCTGGACGGCGTGATGAATCTGCTGGTGGCTCTGCTGACAGTGAAGATCATCCGCCACCAGCAGCCGGACGTCATTGAGACAGATGAATTTGAGATCAAGTGAGAAAGGACCGAGATGCAATGGGATTGTCTAAAGCGGTGGTAAAAAACCGTGTTCTGATCCTGATGATCGCATTGATCCTGCTGGTGCCGGCGGTGTTTGGGATGCTGGGTACCCGGATCAACTACGATATGCTGGATTATCTGCCCGGCGACATGGATACCGTCATCGGGCAGGAGACGTTGAAGGAGGACTTCGGCAAGGGAGCCTTCTCCTTCATCGTGGTGCAGGATATGCCGGCGCAGGAGGTGGCCCAGCTGAAGGAGAAGATCCAGCAGGTGGACCACGTGGAGAGCGTGCTGTGGTACGATTCCGTGGCGGACCTCTCCATCCCCATGGAGCTGCTGCCGGATAAGCTGTATAACGAGTTCAATACCGATGATGCCACGATGCTGGCGGTGTTCTTCGACTCCGCCACCTCGGAGGACGTGACCATGGACGCCATCCGTGAGATCCGCTCCCTCGCCGGCAAGCAGTGCTTCGTGTCGGGTATGTCGGCGCTGGTGACGGACCTGAAGGACCTGTGCGAGCAGGAGGAGCCTATCTATGTGGCGCTGGCCGTGGCCTGTGCCTGCGCCGCCATGATGCTGCTGCTGGACGGCTGGCTGGTTCCCTTCGTGTTTCTGGCCAGCATTGGCATGGCCATCGTGTATAACCTTGGCAGCAACTTCTTCCTGGGAGAGATCTCCTACATCACCAAGGCCCTGTCTGCGGTGCTGCAGCTGGCCGTGACCATGGACTACTCCATCTTCCTGTGGCACAGCTACAACGAGCAGCTGACCCTGCAGAGCGACCACAAGGAGGCCATGGCGGTGGCCATCCACAACACCTTTACCTCCGTCATCGGCAGCTCTGCCACCACCATCGCCGGCTTCATCGCCCTGTGCTTCATGTCCTTCACGCTGGGCCGTGACTTGGGTATCGTCATGGCTAAGGGCGTGCTGCTGGGCGTGCTGGGCTGCGTGACCATCCTGCCGTCCCTGATCCTGGTGCTTGATAAGCCTCTGCAGCGGACACGGCATAAGTCCCTGATCCCCGATATGGGAGGCTTTGCCAAGGGCGTGTGCAAGATTTTCCCTGTGTTTCTGGTGATCTTTGCCCTGCTCATCGCCCCGGCCTACATCAGCTATGATAAGACCAACGACGAGGTATACTACGACATGGGCCAGTGCCTGCCGGAGGACATGGAGTACGTCATCGCCAACAAGAAGCTCTCCGAGGAGTTTGACATCGCCTCCACCCATATGCTGCTGGTGAACGCCGATCTGCCGGACAGCGACGTCCGGGCCATGATCGACGAGATGGAGCAGGTGCCGGGCGTGAAGTATGTGTTGGGCATGGAGAGCGTGGTAGGCCCCATGATCCCTATGGAGGTGCTGCCGGATTCCGTGCGCTCCATGCTGGAGAGCGACCAGTGGGAGCTGTTGCTCATCAACTCCGAGTATAAGGTGGCCTCCGATGATGTCGATCAGCAGATCGATCAGCTGAACGCCATCCTGAAGAAGTATGACGAGGGCGGAATGCTCATCGGTGAGGCCCCCTGCATGAAGGACATGATCGAGACGACGGATCATGACTTCAAGGTAGTCAACGCCATCTCCATCGCCGCCATCTTCCTCATCATCACGCTGGTGGAGGGAAGCTTCTCCCTGCCCTTCATCCTGATCGCCGTCATCGAGCTGGCTATCTTCATCAATCTGGGCCTGCCCCATGTGCTGGGCCAGTCGCTGCCTTTCATCGCCCCCATCTGTATCAGTACCATCCAGCTGGGCGCTACGGTGGACTACGCCATCCTGATGACCACCCGCTACAAGGCGGAGCGGCTCAATGGCGAGGACAAGAAGAAGGCCGTCATGACCGCCCTGCGGACCTCGGCCCCCTCCATCATCGTCAGCGGCATGGGCCTGTTCGCCGCCACCTTCGGCGTGGCGCTGTATTCCAACATCGATATCGTGGGCTCCATGTGTATGCTGATGGCCCGTGGCGCTATCATCAGCGTGCTGCTGGTGCTGCTGGTGCTGCCGGCTCTGCTGATCCTGTGCGACGGCATCGTGTGCCGCACCACCCGTGGTATGACCCATCTCATTGGTAAACAGGAGGTTGTAAAATGAAAAAGAATAAATTTCTGGCTGTGATCTTAGCCATGGCGGTGGCCGTAGGCGCCGCCGGCGTCACCACCTACGCCGTGGGCAAGGACGCCAATGATACCGAGGCCCCGTCCACCGTGGCGACGGCCGCCTCCGCCTCCGACACGGAGGCCGTCAAGGATGAGACGGTGTACGTCATGACCGCTGCCGACGGCAGCACCCAGAAGATCTTGGTCAGCGACTGGATCAAGAACGCCCTGCCCGCCGAGGCCCAGAAGGCCATCGAGAGCCTGAACGACGCCCAGCAGGTGAAGGACGACTGCTGGACCGGCACCATCCAGAAGGAGCTGCCGGTGAGCATGAGCATCCACTACACTCTGGACGGCAAGACCGTCACCCCCAGCGAGCTGGCGGGCAAGAGCGGCAAGGTGACCATCCGCTTCGAGTATGAAAACAACCAGTATGAGGTGCGTACCGTCAACGGCGTCAGCCAGAAGGTGTATGTCCCCTTCGTGGCCCTCACCGGCGCCCTGCTGGATACCTCCCACTTCTCCAATGTCACCGTCTCCAACGGTAAGCTCATCAACGACGGCGACCGCATCGCCGTCATGGGCATGGCCTTCCCCGGCCTGCAGGAGGATCTGGGCATCAGCAAGGAGCAGCTGGACCTGCCCGACTATGTGGAGATCAGCGCCGACGTAACGGACTTCACGCTGGAGACCACCCTCACCGTCGTCTCCAACAGCCTCCTCAATGAGGTGGATACCGACGACCTTACCTCCGGCGATCTGGGGAGCCTGTCCGATTCTCTGGGCAAGCTCACGGATGCCATGGATCAGCTGATGGACGGTTCCTCCCAGCTGTATGACGGACTCTGCACGCTGCTGGACAGCTGCGGACAGCTGTCTGACGGCGTGGATCAGCTGACGGACGGTCTGGATCAGCTCAGCTCCAACAGCAGCGCCCTGAACGCCGGGGCCAAGCAGGTCTTTACCTCCCTGCTGGCTATGGCCGATGAGCAGCTGCAGCCCCAGCTGGCGCAGGCGGGCATCACCATCCCCTCCCTGACCATTGACAACTACACCACCGTGCTGGGCGGCGTGCTGGCCCAGCTGGACGAGGCCGGTACGCTGGCCGAGCAGGCCGCCCGTGAGCAGGTGACTGCCGCCGTGGAGGCCGCACGGGATCAGATCCGTGCTGCTGTGACCGAGGCCGTGCAGCAGCAGGTAACGGCGCAGGTGACGGAGCAGGTGCGCCAGCAGGTGCTGGGGCAGGTGCTCAACGCCATGGGCTACACCATGGAGCAGTATCAGCAGAGTCCTGAGCTGAAGGCGCAAGTGGATACCGCCGTGGAGCTGCAGATGCAGACTCCCGCCATGCAGCAGACCATCTCCGAGAATGTGACGGCCCTTATGGGGACGGAGGAGATCCGGCAGAAGATCGACGCCGCCACGGAGCAGCAGGTGCAGCTGAAGATCGAGGAGACCATGGCCTCCGACGAGGTGCAGCAGAAGATCATGGCCGCTACGGAGCAAGCCTCCGCCGGTGCCGTGCAGATCCGCAGCCTGAAGCAGCAGCTGGACCAGTACAACGTGTTCTACATGGGCCTGAATAGCTACACCGCCGGTGTGGATCAGGCTGCCGCCGGTGCTCGGCAGCTCCAGAGCAATATGCCCGCCCTGCTGGATGGCGTGAAGCAGCTGCGGGACGGCGCCATGCAGCTCTCCGACGGACTGAAGCAGTTCAACGAGGAGGGCGTGGAGAAGCTGGTCAGCGTGCTGGGCGACGACGTGGAGGGTCTGGCGGAGCACCTGACCGCCACGGTGGAGGTCTCCCGCAACTACCGCAGCTTCTCCGGGCTGACGGACGGCATGGACGGCGCTGTGCGCTTCATCTACCGCACCGAGGCCGTGGAAAAGACCGAGTGATTCCGTTTCCCTACAGAGTAAGAAGGCGGCAGCCCATAGGGCTGCCGCCTTTGGTGTCGGGAGGGCATTGCCCGCCATCCTCTCCGTCATCGCAAAAGCCCGCCGCTGGCGGGCTTTTGTGCGCTCTTGGAGGCCCTTCCGCACCCTCCCCGCACCCAACGGAGGTGGGCGGCATACAATGGTCTATCCTTAGGGAAGGGGGAGGCGTGGTGGAGCATACATATACCGTGGCGCTGGCGGGAAACCCCAATGTGGGAAAAAGCACCGTATTCAACCGCCTGACAGGGCTGCGCCAGCACACGGGCAACTGGCCCGGCAAGACCGTGGAGCGGGCAGAGGGTTATTTTTCGCAGGCGGGGCAGCGGTTCCGGCTGGTGGATCTGCCGGGGACCTATTCTCTGGCGGCGGATTCGCCGGAGGAGGAAGTGGCCGGGGCGTTTTTGCAGAGCGGGCAGGCGGATGCCGTCATTGTGGTAGTGGACGCCTCCTGCCTGCGGCGGGGGCTGATCTTGGCCCTGCAGCTCCGCCAGCAGACCTGGCGGCTGGTGCTGTGCGTGAATCTCATGGACGAGGCGGCCCGCCGGGGTGTCACGCCCCAGATCCGGCGCTTGGGGCAGCTGCTGGATGTGCCGGTGGTGGCCACCGCCGCCCGCAGCGGAAAGGGCTTGGCGGAGCTGCGGCATCAGGCGGCGGAGGTGTGCCGCCGGGAGCCATGGGAGGACGGCTGGAAGCTGACCTACGTCCCGCCGGTGGAGGCGGCGCTGGGACTGCTGGAGACGGGAATGTCCCGCCGCCGTGCCGTGGCGCTGCTGTGGGGAAGCCCGCCCACAGAGGGGGAACAGTCCCTGTGGCAGCGGGCGCAGCAACGGCTGGGAGCGCTCTCCGGGCAGGCCCTGCGGGACAGCCTGACGGCGTCGGTGGTGGCGCTGGCGGAGGAGATCGGGCGGCAGTGCGCCCGGTGTGCCGAGCCAGACCCCCACGCCTCGGACCGGCGGCTGGATCGGCTGCTGACCTCCCGGCTTACAGGCTTTCCGGTGATGCTTTTGCTGCTGGGGCTGGTGTTCTACCTGACCATACAGGGGGCCAACGCCCCCTCCCGGCTGCTGAGCCGGTGGCTGACGGCGCTGGAGGAACCACTGCGGGGTCTGCTGGCAGGAGCGCCGTGGTGGGTGCAGGGGGCTGTGGTGGACGGCATCTACCGGACGGTGGCGTGGGTGGTGGCGGTGATGCTGCCTCCCATGGCCATCTTCTTTCCCCTGTTCACGCTGCTGGAGGACGCCGGGTATCTGCCCAGAGTGGCCTTCTGCATGGACCGGTGCTTCCGGGCGGCGGGCGCCTGCGGGCGGCAGAGCCTCACCATGGCCATGGGCTTCGGCTGCAACGCCTGCGGCGTCACCGGCTGCCGCATCATTGCCAGCCCCAGAGAGCGGCTGGTGGCCATCCTCACCAACTGCTTCGTCCCCTGCAACGGCCGCTTCCCTACGCTGATCGCCCTGATCGGCCTGTTCTTTCTGGGGGATACCGCCGGACCGGGGCGGTCGGCACTGGCAGCGGCGGTGTTTTTGGGGGTCATCGTGTTCTGCGTGGCCATGACGCTGGCCATGTCCAAGCTGCTGAGCGCCACGGTGCTGCGAGGACAGCCCTCCTTTTTTTCGCTGGAGCTGCCGCCCTATCGCCTGCCTCAGGTGGGGCGGGTGCTGGTGCGCTCCCTGCTGGATCGGACGGTGTTTGTGCTGGGACGGGCGCTGACGGTGACGGCCCCGGCGGGGCTGCTGATCTGGGGGATGGGGAACATGGACGCCGGGGGCGTCTCTCTGCTGGAGCGGGCCGCCGGGGTACTGTCCTCGCTGGGACGGCTCATGGGGCTGGACGGCATGGTGCTGCTGGCCTTTCTGCTGGGCTTTCCCGCCAATGAGATCGTGCTGCCCATTCTGCTGATGGGCTATCTGCACACCGGGACGCTGACGGAGTGCGGCGGGCTGGAGGCGCTGCGGACCATTTTGCTGCACAGCGGCTGGACCACGGAGACGGCCCTGTGTATGATGGCCCTGTGCCTGCTGCACTTCCCCTGCGGCACCACCTGCCTCACCATCCGCCGGGAGACCGGCGGCCGCCGGTGGACGCTGCTGGCCATGGTGCTGCCGACGGCGGTGGGGATGGCGGTCTGTATGCTGATCCATGGAGCCTTCGGGCTGCTGGGATAAACGGGCAAAGGGAGCCGGGAGAGCATCGCTCTCCCGGCTCCCTTTGCAGTCAGGTCTCCATGTGCTTGCCCAGAAAGCCCGCCACGGCTTGGGCCAGCTTGTACTCCCCCTCGCCGGGGAGACGATCCTCCGCTGAGATAAAGAGTACCAGCCCCAACACGTCGCCGCCGCACAGGATGGGGGCGGCCACCGCCGCTGCGTACTGCCCGGCGCTCTCGGAGACCGGCAGCCGCTCCTGCCCGGAGCGGTACTGATAGATGCTGCGCTGCTCCATGATCTGCTCCAGCTGCGGAGAAAGGTTCTTGCCCAGCAGCTCCCGCTTCCCGGCCCCGGCTACGGCCACGATGCCGTCCCGGTCGGTGACAGCGGCGGTGAAATCCGTGTTACGGGCCAGGGTGTCGCAGAATTGGGCGGCGAAGTCCTCCAGCCCGCCGATGAGGGAGTACTTCTTGAAAATGACTTCCCCGTCCCGTGTGGTGTAGATCTCCAACGGGTCGCCCTCACGGATACGCATGGTGCGGCGGATCTCCTTGGGGATCACGACCCGGCCCAGGTCATCGATGCGCCGCACGATCCCAGTTGCTTTCATCTATATACATCCTCCAGCTGTTGAGTTTTGTTACCGGCGATGGTGGGTGTGCTTGCCCTTCTTCATCGGCGGTATGCCTATTTTCTGCAATGGCGGCAAAAATATGTAGCCGCCGCTGTTGGAGGTTTCTGGAAAATGCAGGGGCTGCGGGATCGTGTGCGGGTTGGAGGAATGTGCTGTATCCGCTGAAAAGACCGGGAAAACCAGCGCAAAATTGAGATCATTCCCAAGCTACTGAAAACGCTTTATGAGGACAAGCTCAGCGGCAAGACCTCGGAGGATAACTACTGTGTTCTTTCGCAGGAATATTCCGATGAGCGTGAGCAGCTGCAAAAGAAGATTCTGAAGCTGCGCAGGAAGCTGACCGAAATGGGCGAAAAGGAAAACGAGCGGGAGGAGTTCATCCATGCGATACGTAAGTTCATGGAAATGCGGACGCTGACCAAACAGGTGTTGAACGAGCTGATTGACCGCATTGATGTGTACGAAACGCAGGGGACGGGCAAAAACAAAACCCAACGACTTGTCATCTACTACAAGTTCGTCGGGTATCTGGACATTGATCCCACGCAGTGCCGTCCGAACTACACCGCCGACATCCGCGAGGGTGTTGCCATAGAGTATATTTCCTGCGAGCCGCCGGAGAATCTGAAGGAGCTGTTCCCGGAGGGATACGGCGTGGATGATGATTCTTTTGAGGAAGAAGAACTGGAGCAGGCGTAAACCTGCTCCGAGGATAAGGGTATTCAATCGAAGTATTTATTAAAAACTTGATTTACGGTTTCGACGTAAACGTTAAATGACGGATGATTATAATCTTGCCGACGAAGATACATGTTTTTCTTTTCAAGATATTCATCAATTACTTCGTCCCAAAGATGTTCGTCTTTGATGGCTGCAACTTTATCAAACAAATTCCTTGAATTGGGCACTAGATTCCAGTAATACCTGTCCCAAGCGGTAAAACCGGTTTTCTCATGGATCAATCTATGGCAACCATTACGATCGTTGAATACTATGGCGAGATCAATGCTGAATTCGGTGTGATTACCTTTGGTAAAATGCCGTTTTTCTGTTGTTAATACGGAAGTGGAATCCATGCAGTCATTCCATCCGTTTTTATTGAGAATCACATTAAACTGTTTGCGGATATATTCCTTGATTTCTCTACAGTTGTTGATGTTGATTTCAGAATCAATTATCATCAAATTATAATCGAGATCAATCGGTTCATTGGAATTTTGCGTGATAAGATTTTTTGCACCGCTGCCGACAAGGTGAGCTTCGACTTCCATAAGGGAATCGTTGTTAATGAGCTGAACAAGCTGGTTGATGATATTGGAGCATAAGTATTTCATATCTTTAAGAAATACCTTATCTCTAATATAGTGATACATAATAACAATCTCCTCTTCCCATGCCACCCATTCAGCGTTTCTCGCTAAATCATCATAGTATACTCACGAATGATGCCCGTGTCAATACTTTCAGGTAAAAAAAGCGGATGTAACTGATTTCAGTTACATCCGCTCAAGATGGTTGCGGAGGCAGGACTTGAACCTGCGACCTCCGGGTTATGAGCTGCAGTCAGGAATACTTTTGCGGCGATTATTCAGGGGTTTGGCACATATTGACGGCTTTTTCCAACGCTCCGAATCCACTGAAATCTGCCCAATCCACTGTGTGCTAACCCCGTATGGGTCAAAATATGGGTCAAAAATGTGGTCTTAAAAATGGGTCAGCCAAGCAGGCAGCTTTCACTGCCAAATTTGGACTTACGACACATTCAAGACCACTTTGGATTCACTTTTCCGATGGTTACGCTGCCCGGGTTTTCAAGAGATTTTTCATCCCCTGTTTTCGAGCCAACCGCCAATACCGGAAGCTTTTCTTACTCTGCCAGTAATCTCCCGCCCTAGTTCCAACATGGGTCAAAAACATGGGTCGGGCGGTTTTCCTCTCCCAAGGCAGAAACCAACTCCCATCCCAAGGTGTCGTGATTGTACCAAAGCTTTTAGAAATTGCAAGTCTTTTCTTCCCAAAAGAAACTGCCGCCGGATGGTATCAACCGATACCACCCGGCGGCAGCTAACAATACGAAGTAATCAAATAAGTGGAAATCTTACTCTGCTAACAAATCAATTTGCTACCAATGCAGTCAGAGCATCCGCTGTGTCCTTAGATTTCTCGTCACCAGCAGTCTGTGCGATCTCAGCAGCTATCGCCTCTTTATCCATCTTCAGCTTATCCAGCAGGAAAGCATGCCTCAAATCAAAGCTTTGGAACACATCATCCCATGTCAAAGCATAGACTTCATAGTTGTCAATTTCAGCAACTAAGCCCTTTTTGCCTTTAGACTTCTGGGAATCGTATCGTGCCTTGACATCGTCATCAACAGCGCTACATACAGCAATAAACTTCCATCTGCGGTACTGGCTATTAAACAACGGTTGTTTTCGGACGTAATCCATATAGTCTTCAATTTGACGTAAAACCGCTTTGGTGAGCACTACTTTGGGTGCTTTCAGCTCAACGACCAGATTTTCCTGAATCGCACTACCATTTGCATCCTCAGTATTTCTTGCAGCACAAGCAAAAATATCCATCCGGCGAAGCTCTTCTTCATCTGGTGTCAACACTGGATTTGGAGCCTTATCACCATAGAGCAAGTACAGATACTCTTCAAGCGCCTTTTGCATTCGCTTGTCTGCCGTTACCAGGTGATACTGTTCTCCGAACAGCCAGTAATGCTGCTCCACAATCTTTTGAACGTGGTCACGTTCATTCGCATATCCTGCATAGTCAAAGACGATTGTCTTGAGAACCTCGATGACCTTATACCGGTCTTCAATAAAACGAATGGTTGCTATAATATTCTCCAGATGTGTCCGCTTTAACACAGATGCAAATTCTTCACGCTGCTTTGGCGACAGTTGAACAATTTCATCGATAATGGAAAGAACATTTTCCCTTTCTTCGGAGCTGAGCAACAAATTCAAAAAACCCAGTAAAGATTTTTCCTGAATCGGCTTCAGGTTATGGAATATCCTAGGCTGAATTCGATAAATCTCCTTTGTGACTTGCACCAAATCCTTTTTACGTAAGGCCCCGTAAAAGTCATTCGGGAATGTAGGGAAAGAATCTCTGGCCTCCATTCGCGCAATGGCTTTATCCACTTGTGCCGCCATGTGCTTATGCAAGCTTTCTTCTATAACATCCTGAATTTCTTTGCTTAACTCTTTTAGAACCTTCTTGTCTTCATCATACTCATTCAGCGCAGTTTGCCCATCAAGTTCTACTCTTTTGCCCTTTAATGTAATTCCGTCTCTCCCCAAAAAGAACGGCGAAGTGACAAATACACTGTGGTTAAAATTCACCGTATTACGGTTAAATGTTGTCGTATCCTTCGACCTAACAACACCCTCTTCATCCAGGAAATACACAGAGAAATTCTCTGTAATTTTCTCATTCCAAACAATCAACGCAATTTTGAACGGGATTCTGGATATTAGGATTTCCTTTTCAACACTTGCATCAGTATTAATGTACTTTCGATAATCCAACTCTGTACCATTGATGGTTAATACGATTTTCTTATCCTTATTGAGGTACAGATACCATGCAAAGGCTTTGAGCATAGTATCTTCTAACTGCGCAAAGCTTACATCATCTTCACATATACCATCAATGCCACTGATGATCAGTCTCGTGCCCGTTGATCTCGTTGTTGGTGCCGGATCAGAAACATCGCATTGGTTTTTATCAGCATTCTCCAAGCTGATTGTATACGCGATATTGCCATCTGGTGTTGCCGTTACCGTCGACCATTCAGCCAAGGATGCAAAGGAAAAACACGAGAATCGTCCTTTGCCCTTGTTTGCCTTTGTTTTGATTTGCAGGGATCGGCTGTTCTTTTGAGAAGCGAGGAATGCACCAAATGTGCGTTCAAGGGAATCATAGGCGATTCCATCTCCGTTGTCAGTGATAACAATCTCTGCACTTCCTGTCAGCTCATTGGGAATACAATCAATTGCAACAGCGGTTGCATTGGCCTCAAAGCTGTTCCATACATATTCGCACAGGGCATCCTTGTAGTCCTTCGTAATACCCGAACTCTCTACACTCTGATTGTTTACACTAAGCTTAAGAATCATTTGAATACCCCCAACTGTCTACATCTGTCACCGAGGTTATACTTCTGTATTTGTATTCTATCATGGAATTTGTCCAATTTATAGCATCAATTTAGGAAAACACAAAAATAGTTGTTTTGTAGACTTGCAATAATCTGCAGTTATCAGCCATCCAACAGGGAGGGCTTGTGCTATATTGCAGCCTGTGGCAAACCAAAAGAGCAACTATCACTTCGTTTCCCACAAATACGCCAGTCAGCAGGCTCGTTATTTGGCTCAACCGAAATTTATATTTTGTACAGAATATTTTTCGTCCCCCTATTGACAAATCCCTTTCGGTGTTGTATATTATTTCCATCAATTTATAAATTTTGGATGAAAGGAGTTTTATATGAATACACCCAACACTAATGACTATTCCGTTTTTAAGGATGCACTAGGGAAGCGCATTCAGCTTTTGAGAACTGCAGCAAGCCTAACGCAGGAGGCACTAGCAGCGAATTCCGGATTGACGCGCACGACTATCGTTGATATCGAGAAAGGTGCTACAAACCCCACATTAGAGGGACTCGCTCGCATTGCATCTGCACTGGGACTCAAGGTGCCCGACCTGTTCTCTTCCGGTGTAGCGCACCAAAGTACCTACATCATGCAGCCCACCAGCGGAAACCTCTATACACCCTTGGTGGAGCAATTGACCACGGTTAAAAATGGTGAGCTGAATATCCATGTTGCCTATGCTAAAAGCAGTGGCGTCGATCTGCTGACAGCGGCACTCCAGACCTTCCGCAGCGCAGGCGGACACCTCCGTGTACTCGCTGGTATTGATCAGAAAAACACGACCGCTGAAGCCCTATACAAACTCACAAAGCTCTGCGACGAACTCTATGTAGTCCATGATAGCGCATTTGCTCAGACATACCATCCTAAGATTTTCATCGTCCGGAATGCGGATCAGGCATGGGTCGCTGTGGGTTCCAACAATCTGACTCGTGGTGGTTTGTGTACCAATTACGAAACCTGCAACACTCAGTTTCTGAATCTGAACGATACGCTGGATCACAGATCTTACGAGAATCTGACGGAAGCATTCACCCTGTATCAGGAGTCTAATCTGGTAAAAAGGATTTCTTCTGTTGAGGACATCCAAGAGCTTCTGCGTAATGGTCTGATTGTTACCGAGCAGCAGAGCCGACAAAACTCTACCAAGCGCAGTAGCTTCAGTGCGAATACACACTTTGGCCACCGTGCAGTTTCCAATCTCCCCACCGCATCGGTAAAGATTCCCGTCCCCGCCAATTTGTTTGCAGGCACATCTTCCAATTCTAGGACAGGCAATAACGAAAGTGCCGCCACACAGCAACCTACCGCACCTTTGCATGATTCTGAAGTTACCGCAGCATCTTTTCTTTCTTTGGAAGCATCCAGTGATGTACAGGCAACCTACTGGTTCGAAATGCGCGCAAGCACCGGCGGCTCTAGAAACATTCTCGATCTTTCTTCTTCCGCTAAGCTTCAGAGCGGCACCCACCCCAATGTAGAAAACGGATCTATCCCCGGTAGTGTGGCCTTTTTCGGTTTGGATCCCATGGCTCGTGATGTGGAGAAGAATGTCACTATCGTCTATAACGGTATTTCCTACTATCCCAGCACCATCAAATTTGCACCCAATAATGCATCCTGGCGAATCCAGCTCAAGGGAGATGCGGAGACCGGCGACGAATCCCTTTCTCAGTATGGCAAAACAGACTTTGCCTATCACATTCTCGTTTTCCATCGTGTAACCTCTGACCACTACATTCTTGAAACCATGGCCGAAAGCGAACTGGACGCACTGAAAGCAAACAGCGAATTCTGGGCAACCAACGGCATTAATAAGTCTTCCAAGGCATTTGGTAAGATCAGAATTGGATAATCCCAATAGATAAGACGCAGGCCCGAAAGCCTGCGTCTTTTACTATGCCTTAAAGGAGTTGCGAACCATTTTCTCTTCTGCGCTTGTAAGACCATACATCTGGAAAATAATCTTGTCGATTTCCTCCCGCACATCTGCAGCGGTTTTGTAGTAGTTATCCGCATTCTTTATTTCCGGAACACCATCCCACAAACCACACAAGTCCGGCTCATTCCGGTATAGTAGCCGTTCCAAGGCTCTGACCGCATCCAATGCTGTATAATCTACACCATGTAAAGTAACCATGCTGTTCCATGCCTCTCGGAAAGGAACAGGAATCTGCCGTACAACACTCTGCGTCAGATCAATACCCCCCATTTTCAACCGTACAAAAAAATCAAACACCTTGGAATTAAACAGCGCCAGTATCATCAAAAGATCCTCAACTGGTGTTGTCTGGAGCAATTGAACGGATTGGCAAGTTGGCATTGACGGTATGATCGATGCAATCATAGTCCGTTGATTGGTGGGAGAGGTAAGACTTCTCCAGCACAGAGAATACGGTTGATCATACCTATCAAGAAATGATTCCCAAAATTTCTTATCAATAAAGTATCTGCACTCCGGAGCAAGCTTTGGGGCAACAAAACTATCACCCGGTTGCCGTCTAGCAGATGCCTTTGCTTGATAACGTTCATCAGCACTCATTCCTGCAAATGTGGAAAAACGATTATCATATTGTTCGATGAATTTTCCCTCATAGATTGGGACTCGTGTTTTTTCCGACTTTGTAGAAATGTGTTCTGCATGCGCAGTAAGGTGTACCAACCTACCAAAATGACACTTTGGAAATTCTTTTGCAAACACTGACAGCGATCTGTGTGTTCGAAGTAAGAACGAGAACTCCTTCGAATCTGCCACATTCGGAAGCAGTCCTGTTTCCGGATTGATAAGTTCCAGCTCCTCGCTCGTAACATTGATTGGCACAGACGACAATATCTGTTCTTGCTTAGTCAGTCCATAATGTACCTTTATGCCACCGGCATGTTCTCCTCCGAAGAAGAGTACACAGAATTTCTCGCGGCTGTCAATTTGGAAAAGCTTCTCCCGATTATCAAAGAGAAACACCTCTGAAAGTGATCCCTGATTAACAAAATGTCGGAAGCAAGACGAATAGCAAGTTGATGTAACCAGCGCACTTTTCACTATAATCGCTGCAAAACCATCTTTTTCTGTCAATCGAGAAGCTAGCTCAGCAAACATTGCATATGTGTTCAGCTCCCCAACCAACGATACTTTCAGGAGCGGATGTTTAGGGATTTCTTTTTTCACCGAAGCATAATCATCTTGCAGAAGCTGGTAGTACTCCAACAGTTCTAGCCAATTAACCGCAAGTTTTTTAATTTCCTTTTCGCGCTTGTTTTTCTGCGAGATTGCTGAAATTGCAGGACAAACCGGTCTAAAAAATGCCCGTTCTTCAAAGCGGAGCTTTTCCCATGGCGGATTTCCTAACACGACCAGGTTTTGTTGTTCCAGTTCCAAGCAGTTGATTCCTTCTGTCTCAGCATACAATCTGTTAAGCGCAAAATTATCAAACCTCACTTCTAGCGGTGCAATTTTATCGCTATGAAGCAATGGATTGCCTACAATAAAGTTCTTTGCGACCTCGCGAAGCAAATTTTCATCATCTTCAGCTTCAACTGCAGAAACAATCCGCGCAATGGTGATCATCAGTGCTATTGGGTTGACATCTACACCCCTCAACTGAGTTGCCAGCTTCTTTCTGGAATAACCCAATACATGATTATCAAAATACTGGATTACCGCTAACAGAAATTCTCCGCATCCACAAGAATAGTCCAGGAAGGTTATATTCTCATACTCATTGCAGCAAGCAAAAGAGTCTGAATCTATCGCACGCCTCCGCTTTCGATCCATGTAGCTCTCTAGCGCACGATAAGTAATTTGCGCAGAAAAGTCAGAAGAAGTATAATATGCCCCCGCAATATCTCGGCTAACTTTATCGATTTTATATCCAACTCTCTCAGGCTGTACGCAAAACTCGCTTGCCAAAAGTGCATCATACAGGATTTCTGGTTTTGCTGCAAGTGCGCTTTCTTCTGGCCAATTGTTAATAATGCATTCGCGGTTATTCTCAAAGAACTCCGTCGTGCTCTGTGGGATTAACTCAATTCTTTGATAGAGCGCTAATTGATCTTTAATTGGCATATTCTCGCGCTTGAGAAGATAGCAAGTGCCATGGCAAAAGTAAATCGCCTCGAGATGCAATACCGCTTTTTTGACTTCGCATATACGCCTAAAGTCACCACGAAAAATTTCCGAGATGGTGGTCGTAATTGCATTTTGAATTATATGTATCTGGTTGCTCATGCTTCACCATCCTCAAATCTTTCTTGTGAACATTCCGCCCTCATAATGATAGTACGGACGATTACTGAAGGTCTGTGTATGAATAGAATTGAACTGCATCGCAATCCATTCTTCTACTGTATCCCATTCGTTTTTCAACCCAGGATACATCTCATAGAACTTCTGGCACAGTTGTAACATCTGCATTTCATCGCGAGTCTCCACTCTAAAACCAAGAATTGCTAGAACAATGTTGTGCAATACCAAGTTCTTGTACTTGGCCTTGCATTCTTCGAACGTCTCAGGAGAAGACGAAATCAACTCAACAATTAGTTCTGGACTAACCTGTTCCTTACGTGCGATAAACTCCAACAAGCCATCACAACCCAAGGATTGTTTATTCACTCTGGTTCGAACAATCTGACAATTCGCATCTAACGCCTGGGCCATTACTTTATCCAATTTGTTCGCGATCGACGTTCCGGTTATGTCTATAGCAGGTACTCCAACAGTTTCATTCAGTTTCGAAAGCTCTGCTTTATCAAGCGCATATGCCTCAAGAATAATGTCATCAAGTTTCTTTTCGCAGCTTAATTTCACTAACTCGTCTTGCATTTCTTTCAGGAAAAGCTGCCATACAAAAGCATCCAAAGACGCGAATTCAATAACCGGTACTTGCCATTCCAAATTATTAGGTCGCACTTTGAGCTGCTCTCTTTTTCTGTCATAACATTCTCGTCCTAAGCTATTCAGCTCAATTCGATCAAGCAAACCAGTAGGAACCGGAACTCTTGAAATGTATCCGGCTGCAACCGTAAGCTTTGGCGAAAGCGCTCTTAAATAATAGGAAAACACTCTAGAGTTCAACAGTGAAAGATGCGCGTAAGGACTTCCCTGAACATCTCTAATCCCCGGTCCAGATGCCACAAACAGCTGACCTTCTTCCAGCAGACGAGCGTTGAAGCCGGATGTACCAGTATCGCTATAGACCAGCGATGTTCTATCGAAATACTTTGTGTTGCGCAGAGCCGAACCCTTAGTCGCACGAATATATTCGCCGTCAGCGCCCCATTTTAAGACATAGCTATTAAGTCCACACCAGCGAGAATAACTGCCGCCTTTACTAACAGGAACCCACTCTGGATCATTTAAATGTTCCCAGTAATAGCCTATTAGTCTAGCTGCATCACCCGTTGAAGTGCCCTGCATCGGGATTCCGTAATCTCCGTATTTCCCTAGCATAGCATGTACAGTATTGGGGGTGGTTTGGCTTAAAGAGAAAGCCATGTGTTCACCACCAAAAAGCTGCGTCTGTTGCATAAGCAGCACCGAATCGGAGGCCTTTCCCAGTACTGCAGCTTTTTCTTTAAGCGGAATATCTCTCAATGTCAACACTTTGACACATGCATTCGCATACGGTGTTTTCGTAACCCTGACCAGCGCTACATTTGCCTTTTCTCCACTTAGATCATAGAATGCTCCAGAACCTAAGTCTGCAATTGATTCTATCGTATTATTGGTGATAAGTTCTCTTCGCAAATTCTCGAAACTGTCTAAATACATCCAGCTGCTTTGCGTAACAAGTCCAATCGTTCCACCTGTTTGAATTTTATCGATGCACTGTAAAATAAACGCATTGCACAGATCGCACTTGGCGTTAGGGAAATGCTTCTTGAGATGTTCCTTCATAGAACTAGCCATACCTTTAACGGTTTGGAATGGCGGGTTCGTATAGATCTCTGTAGCGACAGCGGTCATGCTTTCCAAATTCTCACGCTTGCCATCCGCCACTCTTCTGATTCTGTGCGTTGAAAAGTCTGCCTCCAGGAAGCCAAATCCATTTGGCTCAACGGATGTAAAAATATTGGGGCAAAATAGTCTCCAATCAACAGTAGATACCTGCTGTACTTTAGCCAACAACATCAATGCTTTAAGCTTCAGGTTCACTGATGCGACCGCTGCTAGATTGGGATCCAATTCATATCCATATAAAGCATTGAAAATATTCTCAATGCAAGCGATAGGATTATCTAATTCTCTATACCTTAAAACAAACAACTGGTTCAAGATATGGGAAAGGAAATTACCACCACCGCAAGCTGGATCTAAATATACAGAACTAGCAGTCGTTGTTCTAGGAATACCTTTTGTAAGATACTCAATCATGTATTCTTCCGTAAAGAACTGGGTACTTTCTAACCCAGAATCCAGGCTAAGTTTGTTCACATACTGATAAGCCCACGATAAAATATCATCAACATAGTCTGCATAGCGATAAATGTATTTTTCAAAATCCGAAACCAAGGACGAAAACATTTCCCAGAAGGATCTGCGGCTCGACTCCTTGAACTCAATCTCAAGCAGTTCCGAACTGATCATCAAAAACACATCATCTTTCTCATTAGATGATTCATCGTTCTGGATATCACAGAAAATAGTTGTAGCAAGTAAGCTAACAAACACCATTTTGGATGTGCTGGGGTTATTAAGCTTTCCGTTTATTTCCTGATAAGCATTTACCGTCAGCTTCTTTAGTGCTGTCCTAGCTGCTCGTGCTGTGGGCGATTCAACTGTATGGTGAGTTTGAACTCGACCGTCTGCCGGCTTCAAAGCATCCTCTGGCACCACCCACATATTTCCGATACGAGTTGCATTCTTAATTCTATTTTCAGTACAAAGCACTTGAACACGTCGTTTAGAAATGCCCCACTTTGTCGCAGCTTGCTGTGCAGAAATGTATCCCATATTCATCTCTCCTTACTCGCATATTATATTCTCTATCAAGAACAATATCAAGATAAATTTACTCATCTCATCAAGTTTTTTGACGAGACGAGTAAACTATGGATGTACTATCCTAACTCTTGGAGTAATCTAACGCCAATTTTGATTCCCTCCACAACCCCTGCCCTCTCATGATCCCGGCAGAGCTTGCAAACCGGATAGACGATTCTGTCCATCTCCCGGAGGGGCATCCCGTTCATCTGCCGGTACAGTTCTTCGAAATCCGCCTTTATCTGCTCACTGTCATAGGGGTTGTTTTCGTTGAAGCATTCATACAGTAATCCCAGGACAGAATCCGCATCCCCATAATTGGGAGGATTTTCAGCTACCTGTTGTCTTAATTTCTCAAGGAATTCTTTCATCGGTCAGACTCCTTTCCCAGTTCCAGCATCAGTTCAGCGCCGTATTGCAGGCCGTCCAGAAAGGCCTTGCGTTCATATGCACTGCACAGGCGACAACACAGATTGAAAACTGCGTTGTTATTATCCAATGGCAGTACACACAGATACTCCTCCAGCTCCTTGAATCCATCACCAATCTCTTGGGGATCGTGCTCATGGGATTCTGCATAGGCATGGTAGAGCTGATCCAGTACCGTCTGACAATCCGAATTGCCAGAGTCAAAGGGATGAGTTAGCATATAGGCTTTCATTGCTTCAGAAATGGACTTCAAATGTAACACCTCCAAAAATGTTTTGGTGATGTTACCTTGGCTTCCTCAAAATTGCAACTGTCATTAGTGCCAAATTATTGCTTGGCGGCCGTCGGTTGCACCGTCAAGTGGTCGCTAACAAAACACAATAAACAAATAGAATCCCTTGTATTTCAAACCGTTCGACATAATTCGCACAAATGTTCTTGATTATTCTCTTGCCGCCTGATATAATAAATCCATCGTCAGGCACCCAACTTATGAACTAAACTATTGAAAAGTACCGATGAGGTCGGCAGATGTTCGACCTCATCCCAACCATTCCGCTCCAGGGTGGAAGGGATGCAGCGTGATGGCTGTGTCGGTCAACATCTGCCGACCTTTCGTACTGGACAGGCGGTAAAGATGAAAAACATCAACTACTACGGTCAAAAGATTACTGTATCCGATGAAGTCGCGGAGTTTTTGGAGCAGGATCGTTTACGGGAAAGTGCTCAACGAAGAAGTGACCAGCGTCACCTGGATTTCGTTGGGAATGAAATTTACACAATGCCCGGTCTGTTCACAGACGAGCCAACCGATCCAACCTTTGAGCAAGCATTCCTTCTTTTGCGGAAGCACAAACTCCGGAAGATCTTTCCAACTCTGCCTGATGATGACCAGAAACTGCTTCGGTTTTACTACTTTCGGTTCTATACATTGGAACAGATCGGCAAGGAATTTGGTATAAGCAAAATGGCGATTTCAAAACGGCTGCGGAAAATACTTGACCTCCTGCGGAGTCTCATGGAAGATGAGGCTCCGTATTTTTCGCAAATTTTTCTCGAAACCCGGTTTACAAATCTTCTGTGCGTGTCCTATAAAGTGAACCACAAACATAAGAAAGCGCTCCGTTCACATTCCGTTCACGCCCTGCACTTGAAAAATTTGGATTATTCTGTTATAATTCTACTACATACATAGTGCCGCCGGCACAACATATCAAAATATCGCGCATACATAACTGACACCGCAGGGGAATCAAAACCGATTCCTGTTCGGTGTTCGTTGGTATGCGTTTTTTGTTTGCCCGGCCATCGGAAGGAGTGAGAAATCTGTGATTGCGAGAGCAGACTGCGCGAAAACAATACAGGAGGAAATGAAAATGAGAGAAAGCAAATTCAAAAACTATGATGCCCTGCCGCTGACGCTGACCGCGCCGGAGGTAGGAGAAGTGCTGGGAATCTCCAGAGCGGCGGCCTACGAGTTGGTTCGTTCGAAAGGATTCCCTCACATCAGAATCGGCACACGGATTCTTGTTCCAAAAGACAAGTTTATCCAGTGGATTGACCAGCAAACGGAGGTGGATGGATGAGATTGTATGAACCGCCCGCAAAAGAATTCTTTCGTCTGCCCAACAGCATCTTCCATGTGCCGCTGGATGCCACCCAGTTCAAACTGTATGCGTATCTGGTCTGCTGCTCCGGCAGTAAGGGATACTGCTGGCCCACGCACAAGAAAATCATTCAGGATACCGGCATCAAAAAGTCTTCTCTCCAGAAAGCCATCAAGGCTCTGGTCAAGCGGAAGCTGATTGCCATGTACAAGCACCGCAATCCCTACGGCTACTCCAACAACGAGTATCATCTGCTGAGCCTGGACAACCCGGAGATTTACCGTGACCTGGATACAGAAGCAGACGAGCTTCCGCTGTTCATTGGCGAGGAGCTTCCCGCATAAGCTGGAGTTGCTTTCCATACTGATTTCGGAGATTTCGGATGAAAGGATTGGAAAGCAGGAGAAAGGCATTGGCGCTTTTCGCGCCAATGCCTATTCACAGCAGCCCGC
>ENA-OUQL01000060-OUQL01000060.1-human-gut-metagenome-genome-assembly--contig:-NODE-60-length-86468-cov-5.98243_pt1 | contig 86468 bp, 74 predicted proteins | sample MGYA00237945_ERZ548829 | MGnify/ENA primary metagenome ERZ548829 (study PRJEB26490, sample SAMN05194708) | human gut metagenome | biome: terrestrial biome; feature: human-associated habitat; material... | reverse complement strand
ACCCCGATCTTTGAATAAACGAAAAGGAATTTCATTTTATGGCAAAAAAATACTACGCCGTCCGCGCCGGGCGCAAAACCGGCATTTTTGAAACGTGGGACGAATGCCGTGCGCAGACGACCGGCTTTAAAGGCGCGTCGTTCAAAAGCTTTCCAACGCTTGCAGAAGCCGAAGCCTATATGCGCGGTGAAAACGATCTGACGAAGGCCACTCCTGCAGAAAACACGACCGCAGCGCCTGAAGAAGACGGCGCCGTGGCTTACGTAGACGGTAGCTACCACATCGGCACAAAGGAGTTTTCCTGCGGTGCTGTGCTGTTTTTAAACGACGAAGAGCTGCATTTTTCCGAAAGATTCACTGACCCCGACCTTGCCGAAATGCGCAACGTGGCAGGGGAGATCAAGGGCTCCGAAACTGTTCTGCGCTACTGCATCGAGCATGATGTGCCCTCCGTGACAATCTACCATGATTACGAGGGTGTAGCGAAATGGGCAACGGGAGAATGGAAAGCAAAAAAGCCCGGCACCATTGCGTACCGCGAATTCTGCGCCGCAGCCGCAAAGCACATCCGTTTCCGCTTTGTGAAAGTCAAGGGGCACTCCGGCGACAAATACAACGACCTCGCCGACCGTTTAGCGAAAGACGCGCTCGGCATTCCGTAAAACAGCATAGCAAAAAGGCGAGCTGCACGGAGTTGTGCAGTTCGCCTTTTGTTATACATTACGGAATTTCAGGAGCAAGCTTACGCGTTTTTCGCTTCGTCGTACGCGTCCTTAAAGCGCTGCATCGCGGCATTGAGCATCTTTTCGGGACCTGCGAGGTTTACACGCGTATGCATGGTGCCGCCCTGCGAGAACAGCGTGCCGGCGTCGCAGAAAAGATCATGCTTGCGCAGGAGCTTATCGAGCGCTTCATCATCGAGACCGAACGTCGTGCAGTCGATCCACATGAGGTACGTGCCCTGCAGATCGCTGTATGTAACACCCGGACAGTTTACGTCGATGAACTTGCAGAAGTTCTTGTAGTTTTTGTAGATAAGGTCGATGACTTCTGCAAGCCAACCTTCGCACTCCGTGTAGCCGAGACGGCAGGCCTCAAGGCCGAGCGCACCGGCGGACGGCGTGAAGTGTTGCTGTAAAATACTCTGGAATTTTGTTCTCAGTTCTTCATCGGGAATAACAATATTCGAGGTCTGGAGCGTCGCAAGGTTAAACGTCTTGCTCGGCGCAGTGCAAACAAGATACTTCGGCAGTGCATCCTTGCAGGCGTTTGCAAATGCCACGTGCTTATGACCCGGCATGATGAGGTCGGAGTGAATCTCGTCGCTGACAACAATCACATTGTGCTTTGCGCAGATGGCGCCGAGCTTTGCGATTTCGTCTTCCGTCCAAACGCGGCCAACCGGGTTGTGCGGATTGCAGAAGATAAACATCTTGTTTTTTTCTTCTGCGCACAGCTTCTCAAAGAGGTCAAAGTCAATCGTGTATGTCTCGTTCGTGTTGATGAGCGGGCACTCCACGTTTTTTCTGTTATTGTGCTCAATGGTCATTCTGAACGGATAATAAACCGGCGGCATGGTGATAACGCCATCGCCGGGATCGGTATAGGCCAGAACCGAAACAGCCAGAACCGTTACGACGCCGTGTGTAGAAACAATTTCTTCTTTCTTAATATCCCAATCGTTGCGACGCTTCATCCAGCCGCATACCGCATCGAAGTATTCCTCTGTGGGGCCGGTATAGCCGAGGATATGCGTATCGATGTACTTTTTCAGACCCTCTACGATCTCCGGCGGGTTTTTCAGCTCCATATCCGCAACGGAAAGCGGTGCAACGTTTTCCGGCAGGTTCGGATGCTCTTTTGTCATCTCGTCCCATTTGCCGGAGCCGGTGTTTTTTCTGGAAACCAGCGTTTCAAAATCATAGATCATTGGTAATTCCTCCCATTCTAAAATAAGGTAATCTACTTTCAAACGGTCTTATTCAACCTCAAGGTCTGCAAAAGAGAAGGTGGTGCAGTCTACAAGACCGCGGTCGGTCAGGCGCAGCTCCGGCAGGCAGGCGAGGGGGATTAAAGCCATCGTCATAAACGGAGATTGAATGTCGCAGCCGATCGTTTCCCAAGCTTTGCCGAGGTTCTCGACGAGCTCGTCCATTTCTTCAGCGGACTTTGTGTTCATGAGACCCGCAAACGGCAGCGGAACACAGCCGAGCACCTTGCCGTTCTGCACAATACACTCACCGCCGCCGCACTGAATAAGTGTGTTTGCAGCAAGCGCCATATCTTCGTCATTCGTGCCGACAACGAGCAGGTTGTGTGCATCGTGTGCAACGGTGGAAGCCATTGCGCCGCACTTGACGTGGAATCCCTTGACAAAGCCAACGCCGTGCTTGCCGGTCTTATTGTGGCGCTCGAAGACGAATGTCTTCAAAACATCCTGCTCCACATCGCTCTTTAATTTGCCGTTTTCAACCTTGAGTTCAACGTGACGCTCATAGTCGCCGACATGTACCGGGATAATCTCGATCGCACGGACAGTTGCCGTGCCAACCTTATCGGTATGTACCTTAAAGGTTTCCGGGGTGATCGTCTCGCCGACGTGCATCGTGTCGAGCGCCCATGCAGGAAGCTCAGACTTCGGCAGGTCAATCGTCAGCTTGCCGTTTTCTGCAACAACGTCGCCGTCGATGAGCACGCGGGTGACACGGATGTCTTTTTCGTTATCAATAAATACGATGTCCGCGCACTTGCCCGGGGTGATGGAGCCGAGCTCGTGATCCATCTGGAAGCATTGTGCGCAGTTGAGCGTGACCATCTGGATAGCCGTAACAAAATCGATACCGAAGGAGACGGCACGACGCACGATGTGATCGAGATGACCGTTTGCAACCAGCGTATGCGGGTGGGTATCGTCGGAAATCATGGTCGCAAATCGGCTGTCCACTTTGTGCTCCGTGATGGCCTTGGAGACCTCCTGCAGATCGTGCCAAGCGGAGCCCTCGCGCAGCATGGCATACATGCCAAGACGCATTTTTGCGAGTGCGTCCTCCGCACGGGTGGATTCATGACAGCAGCGCACGCCGCTTGCAATGTATGCATTGAGGCCACGACCCGTCTCCGGGATGGAATAGTGCCCTGTGATGATTTTGCCGGCTTTCAACGTTTCGCCGGTGATGTTGTGCGTCGGCTCCGCGGAAGCGGTGATACCCGGGAAGTTCATCATTTCGCCGAGACCAACGGTATAATCGTGCTTCATTTCCGAGGCAATATCCGCGGCGGTGATCTCCGCGCCGGAATCCTCAAATCCCGGAACAGCCGGAACGCAGGAGGGGGTCGTCAGCATAGCCTTCAGCGGAGTCTTTTCCGCCTCTTCCGCCATCAGGTCAACGCCTTTGAGGCCAAGCACATTGCAGACTTCGTGCGGGTCATAATAAATCCCGACGGTGCCATGGGGGATAACGGCCTTTGCATATTCGATCGGCGTCATCATGGAAGACTCAATGTGGATATGACCGTCAAGGAAACCCGGGGCGATAAGCTGACCCTCGGCATCGATGACCTTTGTGCTTTCACCGATGCAGTGTGCGGCATCGCCGACAAGTGCGATACGACCGCAAGAAATTGCAACATCGATGTTGTCGAGGATTTCATGCGTGCAGACGTTTACGAGACGCGCATTGCGAATGACCGTCTCTGCGGGCTTTCTGCCCATTGCAACATCGGAAAGCGTGCGGGAGCACTCCCAAAGCTGGGTCTTACAAAACTTGAACATAAAAAGTAGCTTCCTTTCTTTTATCAAGAACAACACAACGGAAAAGCGCTGCGTTTTTAGCTTTATTTACTCTATCGGGTTCACGGGATTTTTGCAGAACGATTTCATGCAGCACAAAGCACATTTCGGATTACGCGCTGTACAGACCGCTCTGCCGTGTAAAACGGTACGGTGACAAAAATCGTTGCTCTCCTCCGGCGGCAAGACTGCACGCAGATCTTTTTCGACTTTGAGCGGCACGTTGCTTTCAGTCAGACCGAGTCGTCCCGTGATACGGATGCAGTGCGTATCCGTCACAACGGCAGGCTTTTTGTAAATGTCGCCCACAACGAGATTTGCGGTTTTACGTCCCACACCGGGCAGCTTTGTCAGCTCATCCACCGTGTCCGGAATCACGCCGTTATACGAATCGCGCAGCACATGGCACATAGCAAAAATATCACGAGCCTTTGTTTTATATAACCCGCAGGAGCGGATAAGCTCCGCAATTTCTTCCTCGCTGCCCGCGCAGAAGGCTTCCAGCGTAGGGAAGCGGGCAAAAAGCGCCGGTGTAACGAGGTTCACACGGGCATCCGTACACTGTGCGGAAAGTCGCGTTGCAATAAGTAATTGCAGCGGATCCTGATATTCAAGCGAACATACCGCGCCGGGATATTCTTTTTTCAGCGCTTCCACAGCAAGAAGCGCACGTTCCTTTTTTGTCATACAGACCTCCGAAAAAGCGGCGGGCAAGCCCGTCAGAATGCTTTACGTTTATTCTACAACTTTTTCATTCGGTTGACAATACCGGAAAAGGGTGGTAAATTTATTTTTATTGAAAGACCGACAAATAACCGCAAAGGGGAAAAAGAATGTCTGCGTTTACCTTAAAGCTCATCGCACTCGTCACCATGATCATCGACCATGTCGGGGCGATTTTCTTCCCGCAGTTTATCTGGCTGCGCTATATCGGGCGGCTTTCCATGCCGATCTACGCGTTTTTGCTCGTGCAGGGCTACATGCACACACGCAATTTTAACCGCTACGCACTGCGCATGGGTATTTTTGCTTTGCTCTCCGAAGTGCCGTATGACCTTTTATTTCAGGGTACATGGCTTGAGTTTCAGCGGCAAAATATCCTGTTCACGTTTTTAACGGCGCTTTTTGTGATGAAACTTTTAGATGCTTCCGCGAAAAGCCGCAATATTTTCATGTTCATCGGCGCAGTGATTTTGACAATCCTGCCGTATTTCCTGCATTTCAGCTATGGCGTTTACGGTGTTTTAACGGTACTTTGTTTCTATTTGTTCCAGAAGTACCGCGGTATTGATGCCGTGGCGTTTGCGGCGCTGACCTACGGGCAATATACGCAGGACGGCAACACGACACAGCTGTATGCCATCGCCGCCGCGATCCCCGTGCTGCTCTATAACGGCAAGCGCGGTGCGCTTTCGTTCAAATATTTTTTCTACATCAGCTATCCGGCACATATGTTATTGCTTTACGCCATCCACTATGTGCTTGCAAATCATCTATTGCCATTTTAAATGGAATAGGGTATAATTTAGTGAAGTACTGCGGCACATAAACCGCAGAGCATATTATTTTTAGAAGGGAAAGATGAAGTATGTACGGTGATCTTTTGAACACGATCGGTTTTGTTGAAACCGCAGACCCCGAGGTCGGCGAAGCGATGGAGCTGGAACTCAAACGCCAGCGCCGCAATCTGGAGTTGATTGCTTCCGAAAACATTGTGTCTCCTGCCGTTATGGCTGCGATGGGCTCGGTACTCACAAACAAATATGCTGAGGGCTACCCGGGCCACCGCTATTACGGCGGCTGTGCAGATGTAGACATTGTGGAAAACATCGCCCGTGAGCGTGCTTGCCGTCTGTTCGGCGCAGAGCATGCCAATGTGCAGCCGCACTCCGGCGCACAGGCGAACCTTGCCGTATATTTCGCGCTGCTTCAGCCTGGCGATACCGTGCTCGGCATGAACCTTGCAGAGGGCGGCCATCTGACCCACGGTTCTCCTGTCAACATGTCCGGCGCCTACTATAATTTTGCGGCTTACGGCGTTGACCCCGTTACGCACCGCATCGATTACGATAAGCTCATGGAGCAGGCGTGCGAACTTAAACCGAAGCTCATCGTCGCCGGCGCAAGTGCATACCCGCGCGCAATCGATTTTAAGAAATTCCGCGAGATTGCCGATGCATGCGGCGCGTACCTCATGGTCGATATGGCGCACATTGCGGGTCTTGTTGCGGGCGGCTGCCACATGAACCCGGTGCCGTATGCCGATGTCGTCACCACAACAACGCATAAAACGCTCCGCGGCCCGCGCGGTGGCATGATCCTCTGCCGTGAGGAGTACGCGAAAAAAATCGACAAAGCCATTTTCCCGGGCACGCAGGGCGGCCCGCTGATGCACATTATCGCCGCAAAAGCCGTGTGCCTCGGCGAAGCGTTGAAGCCGGAGTTTAAGACCTACGCCGAGCAGACCGTAAAAAACGCTAAAGCGCTTGCCGAAGGTCTTACAAAACGCGGCATGAAGCTCGTTTCCGGCGGCACGGATAACCATCTGATGCTGCTCGATCTTTCCGACGGCGAGCTGACCGGCAAAGAGCTGGAGCGCCGTCTCGACGAAGTGTATATCACCGCAAACAAGAACACGATTCCGAACGAGCAGAGAAGCCCGTTCGTCACAAGCGGCGTGCGTCTCGGCACACCGGCCGTCACCACGCGCGGCCTGAAGGAAGCCGATATGGACGTCATCGCGGAGTGCATCCACCTGTGTGCGACCGATTTTGACAACAAAGCCGACGCCATCCGCGCAAAGGTCACAGAGCTTTTGAGCAAATATCCGCTTTATAACGACTAAAAGGAGAACACGATGAACGCACCGCTTGCAGACCGCATTCGTCCGAAAACGCTCGATGATGTGGTGGGACAACAGCATATTCTCGGCCCCAATAAGGTACTGCGGCGCATCATCGAATCCGGCACTATCCCGAATATGGTGTTTTACGGGCCGTCCGGCGTAGGGAAGACCACCGTGGCGTCCATCATTGCAAAGCAAAGCCACATGCACCTGTGCAAGTTAAACGGCACCACGGCCTCCACCGCCGATATTCGTGACGTGGTGGCGCAGGTGAACACGCTGCAAGCGGTAAACGGCGTTTTGCTGTACCTTGATGAAATCCAGTATTTCAACAAAAAGCAACAGCAAACGCTCTTGGAGTTCATCGAAAACGGCAGCATCACGCTGATTGCTTCCACAACGGAAAACCCCTATTTTTACGTATATAACGCCATTTTGAGCCGCTCCACGGTGTTTGAGTTCAAGCCCGTGGAAAAAGAGGAGGTCGCCCGCGCCGTAGACCGCGCATTCCGCATTTTGTCGGAAAACCTCGGCGAAGAAATCCGGCTCGAAGACGGCGTGACCTCGTATATCGCTTCCGCTTGCGGCGGCGATGTACGCAAAGCAATGAACGCGGCAGAGCTTTGCACGGCTGCCGTACGAAGCGAGGACGAGCCGCGCATCACCATGGAGCTTGCGGAGCAGCTTACACAGCGCAGCGCCATGCGGTATGACCGAGACGGCGACGCGCATTACGATATTCTTTCGGCGTTTCAAAAATCCATGCGCGGCTCCGACCCCGACGCGGCGCTGCATTATCTCGCACGGCTTCTGGAAGCGGGCGACCTCGCCTCTGCATGCCGCCGCTTGATGGTGTGCGCCTGCGAAGACGTGGGTCTTGCGTGGCCGCAGATCATCCCCATCGTGAAAGCGGCCGTAGACGCCGCCATGATGGTCGGTCTGCCGGAAGCACGTATCCCGCTTGCGGATGCCGTGATCTTAACAGCGACGGCGCCGAAATCGAACAGCGGTGAATCTGCCATAGATGCCGCCATGCGCGACGTGAAGGCCGGCAAACTCGGCGTGATCCCGCGCACGCTGCAAAACGTGCATTATGACGGTTCAGATGTCGCTAAAAAAGGCCAGTTTTACTGCTATCCGCACGATTACCCGGATCATTGGCTCGACCAACAGTATCTTCCGGATGCCTTGCTCGGCGCTTCGTACTATCACTACGGAGACAACAAAAACGAGCAGGCGTTTAAAGCGTATTGGGAAAACATAAAACGAAAGCACGGCTCATAAACTCTATTAACATAACGGAAGGAAGTGCACCGCCATGAACCCGGCAGTCCTTAAAAATTTGTCATATGGCATGTACGTCATCGGCACAAAATATAACGGCCGCCCGAACGCCTGTGTGGCAAACTCGGTCATCCAAATTTCCAGCAGCGACCCCGAAAAAGTGCTCATTGCGCTGACAAAAGATACGCACAGCTGTACCGCAATCCGCGAAAACGGCATTTTTACCATCTCTGTGCTCTCCACAGATACACCTGCCAGCGTCATCGGCGCACTCGGCCTTGTCAGCGGTAAAAATGCAGACAAGCTGAAAAACATCCGCCACAAGGTGCTCATTGAAGGCGTGCCCGTCGTAAAGGAGAACACCTGCTGCTGGTTTTTATGCAAGGTCATCTCCGGCATGGACGTAGGGCAGGAGATGGTCTTCGCCGCCGAGATCATAGCGGGCAGCGACAGCGCCATCGGCACGCCGATGACGTATGATTTCTACCGCAGCGAAATGCACGGTCTGTCGCCGGTCGGCTCGCCGACCTATGTGCCGCCGGAAAGCACGTTTGATAAAAGCAGCGGTGAAAGCTTTGTCTGCTCCGTGTGCGGCTATGTGTACAGCGACCCGAACTTCAGCTTTGAAGAACTGCCGGACAACTGGGTGTGCCCGGTCTGCAAAATGCCGAAAAAGGCGTTCGTGCGCAGAAATTAAATCGCTTTTTCCATACTACGAATGAAAGGATTTTTCGATAGACTGCGCACCGCGCGCTATCGGAACCAAAAGACTCATGCAGAAAAATTCTCCGCTTCACGTTTTGGTCATTCCCACATGGTACCCAAACGGTGAAGATAAACTGATCGGCGTTTACCACAAGCTGTTTTGCACGGCGCTTGCGGAATACAGCGTAAAAACCAACATGCTCTATGTAGACCGACAGGGGCTATCTTCACTGCCGAAGTACCCCACGATGCAGAAGGTCTACGAAGAATCGAACACCGGCTATGTGACATACTGCCGCCGTATGCTGGACATCTCCAAATTCAGCGCAGATGCACAGCTCAGCGCTTACTGCCGCACCGTCGAAAAGCTCTACAAAGCCTACGTGAAGCGGCACGGCAAGCCGGACATTCTGCACGCACATGTCACCGTGCCCGCCGGATACGCCGCCGCAAAGCTCGGCGAAAAATATCATATCCCGGTCGTCATCACGGAGCACTCCTCATATTTTGAGCGCTTTTTTGAGGGCAGCACCGCAAAATACGGACTCTATGCTGCACGGCACAGCGTGATGACCTGCGTCAGCGGCTATATGACGGATATTTTGAAAGAAAAACACAATATATCCGCCGTTGTGCTGCCGAACATCGTCAATACCAAGGCATTTCGCGGCGCAAAAAAACCGCAAGACCCGGCACATTTTCGCTTGACGACGGTTTCCGCACTGCGCCCCGGCAAATGCGTGGAAGACGCTTTGCAGGCCTTGAAGCTCTTGCGGGGGCAGCACCCGGAAAAATCGTTTTTGTATACGATTGTCGGCGACGGGCAGGAGGAAGCGTTTTATAAAAAGACCGCATCTGAGCTCGGGCTGAACGACATTGTATCCTTTGTCGGGCGCAAGACCGAAAGTGAGATTGCGGAGATTTTGAGCCGGACCGACGCCCTTTTGATGGCTTCGGATATTGAGACGTTCGGCGTTCCTGCCGTGGAAGCACTCGCGGCCGGCGTACCGGTCATTTCCACACGCTGCAAAGGCCCGGAGAGCTTTTTGAACGATGACTGCGCCGAGTTCTGCAATGTGCATGACCCGAAAGATATGGCAGATGCAATTTTGCGCATGGCTGCACGGTCGGACACACTGGATGAAGCCAAAATTCGCGCTGCGGCAAAGCCGTTTGACAGCGTCGCCGTTGCCGAACACGCCGTACAAATTTACCGTGAAGCGCTCGAAAACACAAAATGAACAAAAATAGGGGAGCCTGCGTTTCAAAGCGTACAGGCTCCCTTTTCTTTAGGAAAGACCGCGCAGTCCGGTGCTCGGGAGGTCGCCTAAGTTGTTGCTCTCCTTGCCGTCCGGTATGCTGCGCAGATATTCACTGCCGTTGCGGCTCGCAATCGCCACGCCGCGGATGCCGCCCTGCTTTGCAAGCGCCACGCCGTCCGCCTTGGAAAGCACCGTGCCATCCGAAAGCTGGTAGCCGGAGATCTTGCCATTCGTGCGGATCAGCTTCATGATGGTCTTCGCATCCTTGTTCGGTACAGGGTTCATAATGTTGATATTGGCAGGCAGGTTGCCGATCCTCTGAGACATAAAACGATGTTCCTTTCCGTTTGTAATTTTGTTTTGTCCTTTCCGTTTTTCCGGCGCAGCCAAAAGCTGTACGTACCTATTAAGGCTTTTATAAGCGCCGCTGTGCCTATTGTCTCTCCGCACACGGTGAATATGCAAAAAGCACGAAAAAACGGGCGAAATTTTGGCGTGGAGCGTTGCAAAGGCCGCCGAAATGCGCTATAATAAGACCATAATGACTCACGCTGCGGTTTTTACGGGATTGCCCGTGCCGGGCGCTAAAAACACAGGAGGCTTCCATGAATTCATGCGATAAGCAGCAGCTTAAAATCACGGCTGCCAAAGTCAGACTTGGAATCATCGAAGGCGTTTACAACGCCAAATCCGGCCATCCGGGCGGTTCCCTTTCCGCTGCGGATATTTTCACCTATCTCTATTTCAAAGAACTGCACATTGACCCGCAGAACCCGAAGGATCCGGACAGAGACCGTTTTGTTCTTTCCAAAGGCCACTGCGCACCGGGTCTTTACGCTGCACTGGCACAGCGCGGCTATTTCTCTGTGGATGAGCTGAAAAAACTCCGCCACATCGGCGCTATGCTGCAGGGTCACCCGGATATGAAGGGCACCCCCGGCATCGATATGAGCTCCGGCTCTCTCGGTCAGGGCATTTCTGCTGCGGCAGGCATGGCGCTTGCCGGCAAGATTGATAACAAAGACTACCGTGTCTACTCTCTGCTCGGCGATGGCGAGATTGAAGAAGGTCAGGTTTGGGAAGCTGCTATGTTTGCATCCCACAACAACCTCGATAATCTCTGCCTGATTGTCGACTTCAACGGCCTGCAGATTGACGGCCCGGTCAGTGAAGTTGCCGGCCCGGAACCGATCGACAAGAAGTTCGAGGCTTTCGGCTTTGACGTACAGACCATCGACGGACACGATTTCGACGCCATCGAAGCGGCTTTTGCACATGCAAAGACCGTTAAGGGCAAGCCGAGCGTCATCATTGCCAAGACCGTAAAGGGCAAGGGCGTTTCCTATATGGAAAATCAGGTCGGCTGGCACGGTACCGCGCCGAACAAGGAACAGTATGAGACCGCTATGCAGGAGCTCACCGCTGCACTGCATGAACTGGAGGGCTGCTGATATGGCTGAAATGGTTAAAAAGGCAACAAGAGAAAGCTTTGGCGAGACCGTTACCGCGCTCGCCGCTGAATACCCGGAGATCGTCGTTCTGGATGCAGACCTTGCTGCTGCCACCAAGACGGGCATCTTCAAAAAAGCATACCCGGAACGCTTCTTTGACTGCGGCATCGCAGAGTGCAACATGGTCGGCGTTGCTGCCGGTCTGGCCACCTGCGGTAAAATTCCGTTTGCGGCGTCCTTTGCCATGTTCTCCGCAGGCAGAGCGTTTGAGCAGGTCCGCAACTCCGTTGGTTATCCGAAGCTGAATGTCAAGATCGTCGGCTCCCACGCCGGCATCTCTGTCGGTGAAGACGGCGCTACACATCAGTGCTGCGAGGACATCGCGCTCATGCGCACCATCCCGGGCATGGTCATTCTGAACCCCTGCGATCATTACGAAATGCAGGCCGCGGTTCGCGCTGCTGTTGAGCACAAGGGCCCGTGCTATATCCGCCTCGGCCGTCTGGCTGTGGAAAGCATCAACAACAACGATGATTACAAGTTCGAGCTTGGCAAGGGCATCACGCTGCGCGAGGGCACGGACATCACCGTTGTTGCGACCGGTCTCATGGTACAGGAAGCCGTTAAGGCTGCCGATGCACTGAAAGAAGAAGGCATCAGCGTTGAAGTCATCAATATCCATACCATCAAGCCGCTCGATGAAGAACTTGTTATTGCTTCCGCAAAGAAGACCGGCCGTGTCATCACGGTTGAAGAGCACAACATCATCGGCGGTCTCGGCGAAGCGGTCTCCACCGCACTTTCCGAGCATTGCCCGACGCCTGTCACGCGCATCGGTGTCAACGATGTGTACGGCCACTCCGGCCCGGCTGTGGATCTGCTGAAGGAATTCGGCCTTTCCGCAGAGCATATTGCAGAGGTCATCAGAGAAAAGCTCGCAAAGTAAGCTTTTCCGCAGGCTTCCGCTTTAAAACCGCATAAAAGGAATTTTGCTCCCTTTACAGGAACTGTGTGCATCCGCACGGTTTCCCGTAAAGGGAGCTTTTTTATATTCAAAGCCCCCGCAGTAATAGTAAAGCGTCTTCGCTTGACGGACACAAAGAAAAAGCAAAAATAAATGTCTGCTTTCACAAAGAATTCGACCACTTTCTTTTTTCTCGCATTGTACAATAACGGTATCAACACCGGTACAGATACATTTCATCTTGCTATACGGAGGTTTAGAATGTGTAAAAGCAAAACACCGCGCTTTTCGGCACATCTGCTGCATTTGACCTTATTCAGCAAATTTGTGTCAAAAAAACGTGAAAATTTCGCGATAAGCGAAGATTTTTCCGAATACAGGCGCAAAAAAGTATTGATCGCGGCAAATCATTTTTATATGCTGTACCGCTTTCGACGGGAGCTGATTGAAGAGCTGCAATCCCGGTATGAGGTAATCGTTGCAGCGCCGTTTCAAACTGGTGAAGAAGTGTTTGAAAGCATGGGCATACGCTGCACGGAAACGAAAATGCAGCGGCGGCGCGTGCAGGTGCTTTCTGAATTGCGTCTTTTACAGGCGTACAAACGTGTTCTTTGTCTGGAAAAGCCGGATCTTGTGCTTACATACGCCATTAAGCCGAATGTATACATGGGTTTTCTCTGCACGTGCTACCGCATTCCGTTTTACGCCACCGTACAGGGACTCGGCAGCGCTTTTCAGCGCCCGTGGCTCAGCTGCGCTGCCACATTCCTTTACAAGCTTTCGTTTCTGCGTGTACAGAACGTATTCTTTGAAAATCAGTCCAATGCGGTAGAATTTTGCCGCAGACACATCCTGCCACCCGAAAAAGAGGTCGTTCTGCATGGTGCGGGTGTAGACCTGAACCGCTATATCTACACGCCGTACACCGCTCACGATCCGCCGCGATTCCTGTTCGTCGGCCGTTTGATGCGCGAAAAGGGGGTAGAGGAGCTGTTTTGCGCCGTGCGCAGGCTGTGGACAGAGGGATTTCACGTGCATTTGCAGCTGCTCGGCTTTTTTGAGGAGCAGTACAGGCAGGAGGTAGACCGCCTGGTTGCCGGCGGCATGACAGAATTTTTCGGCTTTCAAAAAGAACCGCTGCCGTTTTACCAAAACTGCGACTGCGTAGTGCTGCCAAGCTACCATGAGGGCATGAGCAACGTGCTGCTGGAAGCTGCCGCCGTCGGCAGGCCCATCATTGCGTCCGATATTCCCGGGTGCAGGGAAGCCGTAGAGCACAGCAAAACCGGCCTTTTGTGCCGCGCAAAAGACGCGGACAGCCTATATGTTGCCATGCGCGCGTTTTTGGCGCTTTCCGCAGAGCAAAAAGCAGCACTTGGGCAAAACGGCCGCCGCAAAATGGAGCGTGAATTCGATAAAGCGAGCGTTGTTGCAGAAACACTGCGCATCGTCACCGCCGAAAAAGCGGCACCGCAGCCCCGGCGCGTCACGGCATAGAGGAAAACACATGTCCGGTTATATTTGGATGCTCCTTTGGCTTCTGATTTACACGGCGCTCTCCGCCGTTTTGGAAGTACAGCAAAGCGAAGCTGTCTGCGGCGTGCAGACAGTGCGGTTCACGAAGCTCTGGGCAGCGCTCGGCGTACTGCCGTTGCTCATCTTCTGTACGCTGCGCGGTGATATCGGCGATACCTATAACTACATGCACGCGTTTTCCGAAATGCCGAGCACATTCAGCGCACTGCCCGATTACATACATTCCTTACAGAAAGATTACGGTTTTTTCCTGCTTTCCGCACTCATCAAGCTTTTGTGCGGCGGACAGGTGCGCGTTTGGTTTTGCATTCTCGCCGCGCTTCAGCTCTGGCCGCTCGTTAAAAACTATCGGCTTTATTCGGAAAGCTACTGCATCAGTCTGTTTTTGTTCATCGCTTCCACGGATTACATCTCCTGGATGATGAACGGCATGCGGCAATTTTTGGCGGCGGCGCTCGTGTTCGCCTGCTGTCCGCTTTTGCTGCGCAAGAGATACGGACAAGCTGTGCTCATCATTCTACTTGCCGCCACGCTACATGCCTCGGCACTGTTCGCACTACCGTTTGTTTTTCTCACACGCGGAAAAGCATGGAACCGCAAAACGCTTTTGTTTATTCTGCTCGCTGTTTTGGTCGTGCTTTTTATCGACCGCTTCACAAACATTTTGGAGCTGCTTTTGCAGGAAACGCAGTATAAAAACGTCGTCAGCGATTGGAAAAGCTTTGGAGACAACGGTACAAACCTGCTGCGCGTACTGGTCTACGCTGTGCCGACATTGCTTTCTTTGATCGGTTTACGGTTTATCCGTGCAGAAAATGACCCACTCATCGACCTTTGCGTCAACATGTCCATTGTATCGACCGGCATTTACATCCTCTCAGCGTTCACAAGCGGCATTTTTGTCGGGCGGCTGCCCATATACTTTTCACTTTATAACTACATTTTGCTGCCATGGGAGCTGCACCACATGTTTTCAAAACGCTCCGTGCGCATTTTAACCGTGATGATGCTCATTTTTTATCTGTTTTTCTATTTCTACGGGCTGAAGACCTTCGGCCTTTTATAAAAAGGGGGATCCGTTATGCTTCGTGTTTTGCAGGCTGTCACCTGCATGGACCGCGGCGGACTGGAAACGATGCTGATGAATTACTACCGTCACATAGACCGCACACGCGTGCAGTTCGATTTTCTGACGCACCGCGCACGGGAAGGCGCGTACGATAAAGAGATTTACTCTCTCGGCGGCAAAATTTTCACCGTGCCGCGGCAAAACCCGTTCAGCCCCGCATACCGCCATGCACTGCACAAATTTTTCTCCGCCCACCCGGCGTATACTGTTGTGCACGCCCATCTTGATTGTCTTTCCAGCGTTGTACTCGGTTGCGCCAAGCAGCACGGCGTGCCTGTACGCATTGCTCACGCACACACCACAAATCAGCTGCACGACTTCAAGTATCCAATAAAAGATCTGTATAAGCGCATCATTCCGCGTACCGCGACCGATCTGCTTGCCTGCGGAGAAGATGCCGGGCGCTGGATGTTCGGCAGTGCGCCGTTTTTGGTGCTGCCGATCGCCATCGATACAGAAAAATTCCGCTTTGATAAAAACATGCGCGAAGACATGCGGCGCACACTCGGTATCACAAAAGAAGAACTTCTCATCGGTCATGTGGGGCAGTTTCGCAAAGAGAAAAACCAAACTTTCCTCTTGGATGTCCTGCACAGTCTACGCGCATGCGGTACAAAATCGAAGCTGCTGTTTGTTGGCGACGGTGAAAAGCGGGCAGCCGTACAAAACCGCGCCGCCGCACTCGGTCTTACACCGTATGTGCTGTTTTTAGGCGTGCGGGAAGATGTTCCGGCACTTTTGCATGCAATGGATATATTTTGTATGCCGTCTCTGTACGAAGGCATGCCGCTCGCCGTTTTGGAAGCGCAGGCCGCAGGGCTACCGTGCCTTGTCTCCAACGGCGTACCGAAGGATTGTCTTCAAACGCCGCGTGCATGGCAGCTTCCGCTTTCCGCACCGCCTTCTAAGTGGGCGGAGGCTATTTTGACGGAAAGTAAGGTGCTCAGCGCCGCGCCGCCTGTACTACAAAGCTTTGATATTCGTGAAAACGCACGTATGCTCACTGCGTATTATCTGCAAAAGGATGCCCAAAGAAGGAGGGAAACCGCACATGGTTCTGCTGACCGTGTTTACGCCGACGTATAACCGTGCACACACGCTGCCGGAAGCATATTGCTCATTAAAAGCGCAAACATCTAAAAACTTCCTATGGCTCATCGTAGATGACGGTTCCACCGACCGCACCGCCGCGTTGGTCTCCGCCTGGATGCAGGCGGAGAAAGCATTTGCCATCCGTTACCTATACCGTCCAAACGGCGGCATGCACGCTGCGCACAACACCGCTTATGCACACATCGAGACCGAGCTGAACCTTTGCCTTGATTCCGATGACCGTTTGGCAAAGGATGCCGTAGAGCAAATTGAAAAGCGCTGGGCACAGATAAAAAGCAAGAATTACGCCGGTCTCATCGGGCTTGATGACGACGGAAACGGCAAGCTTATTGGCACCGGCTTTCCGCCGGGCCTCACCGAAACGACGCTCAGCGGTTACTATGCGGGCGGCGGCAAAGGCGACAAAAAGCTCGTGTACCGTACCGACATCATCCGAAAATACCCGCCGTACCCGGAGTTTCCAAATGAAAAATACGTAGCGCTCGCCGCAAAATACCGGCTGATCGACCGCGATTACAAACTCGCCGTTTTAAGCCGCGTGCTGTGCCACGTGACGTATTTAGAAGACGGTTCCTCGCACACCATGTGGAAGCAATACGCCAAAAACCCGCGTGGCTTTCTATATTGGCGGCAGCTTTGCCTTACATACCCGGCTGCTGCAACGCGCACGGTACTCGACAGCATCCATTACGATGCCGCGTGTTTTCTCGCGAAAGAGCCCGCACTGATGCTCCGCTCACCGAAAAAGGTGCTTACAATGCTGTGCACACCGCTTGGCGCAGGACTTTCCGTTTTGATCCGCCTGATGGCCGCGCGCACCGAACGCAAAGCGCAAAAGGAGGCTGTATGATCCCGAAAATCATCCATTACTGCTGGTTTGGTCGCGCACCACTGCCGGACAAAGCCAAAAAGTGCATAGAAAGTTGGCGCAAGTACTGCCCGAACTATACGATTTTGGAATGGAATGAAGATAACTTTGACATTCGCCAAAACGGTTACACCGAAATGTGCTGTAAAGAGAAAAAGTACGCGTTTCTCGCCGATTACGCCCGCTTGCAGATCATCGAAAACGAGGGCGGCTTTTACTTTGACGTAGATGTCGAGCTCGTGCGCAGTTTGGACCCGCTTTGCAGCGAGCACGCATTTTTTGCCTTTGAGACCGACCGTATGATTGCGACCGGCCTCGGCTTCGGCGCAGAAAAACACCATCCGCTCGTGCACTTCATGCTGGAGCAATATGCACCCCTGCTCGACGGCAAGCACGGCGTCATCGGCTGCCCGCAGCTCAACACACAGGCGCTTTTAAAATGCGGCTTAAAGCCAAACGGCAAGCGACAAACCGTGCAAGGCGCAGCCGTCTTTCCCAAAGCGTATTTTAACCCCTACGAGGATGCCACGGGGCGGCTTTATATCACAGACTGCACCTACACCGTGCACTGGTACGCCAAAAGCTGGATGAACCGCCGCACCGTGCTGCGCAGCAAGCTCACGCGCCCGCTGCATCGCCTGCTCGCCGACCATCCGCGTATCAAAGAAAAAGTGAAAGGCGGCGTTTAAAACGGAATCGAAAAAACTGCTTTTTATTTTGCCGTCTTTGGAGATCGGCGGGGCAGAACGCAGCCTTATCGGACTGTTGGAAGCGCTCGAAAACAAAAGCGTGCAGGTCTCCGTTTTTCTGTACCGCCGCGAGGGAGAATTCATAAAAGACCTGCCGCAATATGTGCGCCTGCTGCCGGAAATCCCCGCATATCGCGCCTATACAGCGCCGATCTTGTCGCTTGTAAAACATGGCAGGCTGCGATTTGCAGCCGCACGATTACTCGCAAAGCTCGCGTTTTTTTTGTACGGTACTTTCATGCGAAAATCCACCGGCACGTGGACGCACTTGCAGTATATCTCCGTATTTTTGCAGCCGTTTTTGCCGAATATCCCGGGCGAGTATGATCTTGCCGCGCAGTACCTCGGCGTCGCCGATACGCTTGTGCACAAGGTAAACGCCAAGTACAAAGTCGCGTGGAACCACACGGATTACGCCACACAACACCCAAATCCAAAGCTTGACCGCCGTGTGTATACGAACGTAGACTATGTCGTCAGTGTTTCCGAAAGCTGCACGGAAGCCTTTCGGCGCATGTATCCTGCGTTTTCACAAAAAGCCGTCACGGTCGAAAACTGCCTTGCGCGCGAGCTCATCGAGCGCAAATCGCTGCTGCCGGCTGCCGGCATGTATCGCGAAGCGGGCGAGACCGTGCTGCTTTCCGTCGGTCGGTTTTGTGAAGCGAAAAACTTTGAAGCCATTCCGAAAATCTGCACAGTGCTTTTAAAGCGCGGCCTTTCCGTTAAGTGGTACATTTTAGGCTACGGCGACCGGGAAACCCAAATTCGCGAAGCCATTCAAGCTGTGCATATGGAAGATTTCGTCGTGCTGCTCGGCAAAAAGGAGAACCCGTACCCCTACATACGTATGTGCGACATTTACGTGCAGCCGTCCGTTTATGAGGGCAAATGCGTCGCCGTGCGGGAGGCGCAGCTGCTCGGGAAGCCTGTCATCATCACGGATTTTCCCACCGCGCACAGCCAGCTGCGAGACGGCACAGACGGCATGATCGCGCCGCTTGATTTTGACGGTTTTACAGATGCTCTCGCCGCGCTGATCCAAGACAACGAAAAACAAGAAGCACTCAAAGCCGCCTGTCGCAGCACCGATTTCACACAGTATAAAGAAGCGGAGAAAATCCTGAGATTTGCAGAAGGAAGGGAAAGTTATGCCGAAGATCAGCGTCATTGTGCCGATCTACAACGCCGAAAAATATCTCGAGCGGTGCGTTAAAAGCCTCATCGCACAGACCTTTCACGACATTGAAATCTTACTTATCGATGACGGCTCTACCGATGCAAGCTCCATACTGTGCGCGCGGCTCAAAAAAGAGGACAGCCGCATACGCATTTTGCATAAGCCAAACGGCGGCCTCAGCAGTGCGCGAAACGCGGGTCTGCTTGCGGCAAGCGGGGCATTCATCGGCTTTGTCGATGCCGATGACACCGTATCGCCGACATTTTTTGAAACGCTTTTGCAGAAGATTGAGCAGTATCACTGTGATTTTGTGTTCTGCGACCTCATACGCATAGAATCCGGCAAGCCGCCCACGCTGCGCTCTGCATCGCTCCACGGCGGGTATTACGACAAACGCAAAATCAAACGCTGCGTATTTCCGCAGCTCATCATGCGCGACAATCTCGAATACGGCCCGCTTTTATCCGTGTGCGTTTGTTTATACCGTACATCGTTTTTAAAAGAACACGACCTGCGGTTCGACGAAACCGTGCGATATTCCGAAGATAATCTATTCAGCGCGTGTGCAGGATACCGCGCCGCTTCGTTCTTTTATCTTAAGGGCCAAGGGCTTTACGAGTACCACCGCAACCCCGGCAGCATCACCACAACGCACAAAGCAGATGCGTGGGAAAGCTACAAACGTATGCATCAAAAGCTGTGCGTACTGTTTCAAAACTGCCCGGAATACGATTTTAGCCGTCAACTCGACCTACACATCATTCATTATGCCTGCGCCGCACTCGGCGGAGTCTGTGCTTTGCCAAAGGTCGAACAAAAATCGAAAATCGACCGCATTTTAAACGACGAAGCGCTGAAACGTGCGCTGCAAAACCGACCCGTGCGACATATTCCGTTTAAACTTGCCATACAGCTTTTGTGCATGCAATACCGCTGCACGCCGCTTATGTGCCTGTGGCTGCAAAGGAGAGAGCACTATGCCTGAAGTCAGCATCATTCTGCCCGTCTATAATGAGGAAAGGCATCTGCAAAAAACGCTTTCCGCGCTGTGTACCCAAACATTTCGCGATTTTGAGCTGCTTGCCGTAGACGATGGCTCCACCGATGAAAGCCGCCGCATTTTAGAACGCTTTGCAGCCGCAGACTCACGTATCACGGTACTCGCGCAACACCATGGCGGCGTTTCCCGCGCACGTAACCTCGCTTTGGAAGCCGCCACCGGAAAGTGGGTGTGGTTTGTAGACAGCGACGACCTGCCGTTTTCGAACTTTCTCGAAAAAGCATTGCATGAGCCGCAGTCAAACGACGCAGACATTCTCATGGGCAGCTACCTAAAAATGGATTTAAACGGTGAGATTACCCGCATAACACTACCAAAATACGGTCTCATAGATTCCGAAACGCTTCCCGTTTGCTTCATGCAAGCACAGTACGAAACCGGGTATTTTGGCTATCTTTGGAACAAGCTTCTGCGTCGCGAGAAAATTCTTTCCGTCAACGCTGTATTTGATGAATCCATGACGCTTGCTGAGGATCTGCAATTTTTAGTACAGCTTTACCGCGCAAACAGCCGCGTACTCCTCACGCCACACTGTGCCATGCAATACGCCGCGCACCCGCTGCGCCGGGAAGCAGATCACTTTAAGCAGCTCCTTTTGCAAAAAGAGATTGCACACTGGGTCATCACAGAGCAAAAGCACACGGAATTTGAGCCGTTTTTTCGCAAAAAACTCAGTGCATACACGGCATTCTCCGTTTTTTACGCGCCGGATATCGGGCTTGATCCCATCACGAAAGCCAAAGAAATCATGAAAGATGAAGCGCTTTGCGCACTGCTTTCCGAAGCGGAGCTTCACGGCGTTTTTCGGTGCATCGTGCACTGCTTAAAGCAGCAAAATCTGCCCGCATTGCAGCTGCATCTTGCCGCATACCGCGCCGCAAAACACGCAAAATCGATTTTGAAAGGGGAGAATACGCGTGCGTTACATTCTGCATGACCACATCGGCAGCGCAAACCACGGGTGCGAAGCGCTTGTGCGCACCGTTTCTAAGCTTTTAGGCCCCGGCCGCACGGTGCTGCTTTCCGAAGCGCCGGAGGAAGATGCCAGATACGGCGTAGCGCGCCCGCTCGTTGTGCAGGATGTGCGCCCCGCGCGAAGCGATGTGATCCGCAAAAGCTCGCCCGCATTTTGGAGCGCCTATCTGCGCTTAAAGCTTTTAAACGATTACACACCGCTCGATGTCTTGCCGTACCGTGCCGCGCTGCAAACGCTCACGCGCGACGATATTCTCGTCTCTATCGGCGGCGATGTGTACTGCTACGAAGATATGCAAAAGCACATTCGGCTGCACAACCTCGCACGGCGCTATGCAGGCGGCAGCATACTGCTCGGCTGTTCGATTGAACCGAAGCTTCTTCGCAGTAAGGCTCTGCTACGTGACCTCACCGCATTTGACCGCATCACAGCGCGCGAGACACAAACGCTGCACGCGCTGCAAAGCGCCGGGCTGCGAAACGTCTCCTTTTGCCCGGATTCCGCTTTCTTGCTGGAGCCGCGCGGTGCGGAGATTCCGGAAGTGTTTCAGCCGCACAACACCGTCGGCATCAATGTAAGCCCGCTTTTACTGCGCCGTGCACGAAACGCAAAGCTTATTTTGGGTAACCTCATCGCGCTGATTGGCACAATTCTGCGCACAACAGACAGTGCCGTGGCGCTCATCCCGCACGCCGTGCAAAACGGCAATGATGACCGCGATCCGCTTAAAGAATTATACGCTGCCTTTCAAGACAGCGGCCGCGTATGCCTCATCAAAGACCAAAGCGCGTCGCAGCTTAAATCGATTATTGCGCTGTGCTCGTCGTTCATCGGCGCGCGCACACATGCCGTCATCGCGGCGTATTCTTCCGGCGTACCCACGCTCGCACTCGGGTATTCTGTAAAAGCCAAAGGCCTTGCAGAAGACATTTTCGGTGTCGATACGCCCTATGTGCTGCCCATTGAAAACATTGCGAATGAAACTGCCGTCACGTGCAGGTGGATGCGCCTACGCATCCACGCGCCGGAGATCACCGAAACGCTGCGTGCCAAAACGGCCGCATATGAAGATGCTTTAAAAGCGTTTCGCCGCACTTTGCAGGAGGGAAAAGATGGAAAAACCGCTCGTAACGCTGCTTCTGCCGTGCTATAACTGTGAAAAAACACTTGACCGCTTCATGCGCTCCGTAATAAGCGAATCTTACCGCCCGTTGGAGCTCATCTGCATTGATGACGGTTCGACAGACGATACGGCAAAGCTGCTGAAAAACTTCGAGACGATTTTAAAAGAAAGCGGCGTGCAGTATACTGTGTTGACGCAGGAAAACATAGGGCTTGGCGGCGCGATACAGACGGGGCTACTCCACGCGCACGGTGATTTTCTCTGCTGGGCAGATCCGGATGATTTTTTATTACCGGGCTCTGTTGAAAAACGCGCTACGTATCTGCTGCAGCACCCGGCGTGCGGCGCGGTGAGCAGTGACGCCTTCGTTTTTGACGAGAGCGACCTCAAAATGCCGCTCTACCGCGAGGCTGCACGGTTTTCGCACCGTTTTGAACTCATGCAGTTTTGGTATCTTCTGCGCGGCGAAGGCATGGTGTGCGCCGGCTGCCACATGATCCGCATGCGCTGTTTTGATGAAGCCGTGCCGAACCGCATGATCTACCCCGCGCGGCGCGGGCAGAATTATCAGCTCATGCTGCCGGTGTGTTACAAATTTCCGCACGCTTTTTTAGACGAACCGCTTTACGGCTATGTAAAATATCAAAACGGCATGTCTGCGGGAGATGTAACCGAAACTGACAAGCTGCGCCGCATCACAGAGCACGAGACGATCTTGCTTCAAACCGCTAAGCAAATCAAAATGCCGGAAGCCGAGTACCAAAAGTGCTTAGACGAGATCGAAAAGCGATACGCCTTGCAGCGCTTTTACATGGCAATCGATTTTCGGAACAAAGTGCTTTTGCAGGAACAATATGCCATTTTGAAAAAGTACGGTGCCGTCACGCGCGATATTAAAAAGCTATATCGACGAAACCGCACTGTGCTGCACAAGCTGTGCTTTAAGTTTTATGAAGGAGGGAAGAACTATGTGCAAAATTTCGGTGATTGTGCCCGTTTATAACGCGGAAGGCACCCTCGAAACGGCACTTAGCAGCGTTTTCATGCAGACGCTCACGGATATAGAAATTCTCTGCATCAACGACGGCTCCACAGACCATTCCGCAGACGTTCTAACGAGCGCCCAGCGCAGAGACGGCCGCGTGCGGTGCCTTACGCAGGAAAACGCCAGCGCAGGCATGGCGCGCAATAAGGGCATAGCGGAGGCAAAAGGGGAGTACATTGCATTTCTCGATGCCGATGATCTCTATCCGGGCCCGTATGCGCTCGAAACGCTTTTGGCTGCCGCCGAAAAAAGCAGTGCCATGGTCTGCGGCGGCTCTATTGAAAAAGCCAAGGGGAACGATGTGCACCCCATGTTTGTTTTCACGGAGGAGGGCTTTCATAACGCCTGCGATGAGCCGCTCGACCGTTTTTTCGCCCGCTTTATTTATAATCGCAATTTTTTGCTTGAAAACAAGCTGCAATTTCCGCCGCTGCGTGTCTATGAAGATCCCATTTTTCTTCTCTGCACGCTTTTAAAAGCCAAAGAATACTACGCCGTGCCCGACGTGGTTTACCGCTACAATGGCACGCATTCCAATAAACGTATCACGCTCGCCTGCACCAAGGATTATCTGCGCGGGCTCATCGCTGAGTTGAAGCTCTCAAAGAAAAAAGACTTGCCGGAAATTCACACGCTGTGCTGCGACCGCCTGATGCGTGAGGCGGATTTTTACGCCCAGCGCTTTTTGAAAACGGAAGACCCGGAGCTGCTCGCACTATTACTCGAGGCAAACGCCGCCGTTTCGCCGCAGCTGCTCAAGGACCTGCCGGAGGACGGCAGCGTCATCTTGCCCGCTTTGCGCACCATCTGGCACGCGGGCTGCCGCTATCTGCGCTGGCGGGATCAGCGCATCATCCGCACGCTATGCGACGTGTTTGTAAAGTAGCCATGCGTGCCAAAAGGAGCTTTTTCAATGCCTTTTCCGGGCTTTTCAGCCAATTTGTTTCCGTCGCACTCGGCGTTATCATTCCGCGGCTCATGCTCGTGCAGCTCGGTTCCGAAGCCAACGGCCTGCTCTCCGCTACACAGCAGGCGCTTGTGTATCTTGACCTGCTTGAAAGCGGTATCGGCACGGCAGCGCTGCAGGCACTTTATAAACCCGCCGCCGAACAGGACAGAGCCGCCGTCAGCGGTATCTTCAATGCGATTCGCCGGGAATATGCCAAAGTCGGCATCGCTTACGCCGCACTCGTTTGCGGGCTTTCAGTGCTGTTTCCGTTTTTCATCAAAACCGAACTGCCATTTTTTACCGTATTGCTCACGGTTTTGCTCGGCGGCATGGGACAAGCCGTGCGCTTTCTGTTTCAGGCAAAATACCGCGTGCTTTTGCAGGCAGAGGGCAGAGGATACGTGCTCATCAACGCCAACCTGCTTTTAACTGTTTCCATCAGCATCGGCAAAATCATACTGCTAATTTGCGGACTTTCGCTCATCGCCGTACAGCTGCTCTGCTTTTTGTGCGGCTTACTGCAAACCGCACTGCTCACACTCTACGCCAAAAAACAGTATAGCTGGCTTAACCGCGCCGTGCCGCCCGATACAACCGCCACCGCGCAGCACCGTGCCGTGCTCGTACACCAGATCTCCGGGCTCATCTTTCAAAACACCGATGCTTTACTGCTCTCTGTCGTCTGCGGACTAAAAACAACGAGCGTCTACTCCATGTACGTGATGCTTTTCGGCATGGTCGGCACGGCGGTCTCCGCCATAAACGGCAGCGTGTCGTTCGTCCTGGGGCAAACCTATCACACCGACCGCGCGCATTTTTTGCGGCTTTACCGCGCATTTGAAACATACAATATGGCGCTCACATTTGCGCTGTATCTCACGGCGGATGTGTTCATTCTGCCGTTTTTGAAGCTCTACACCGCCGGTGTGACGGATATTTCGTATCTCGATCCCGTTTTACCGCATCTTTTTGTCTGCACGTACCTGCTTTCAAACGGACGTGCAGCCGCGCAGCGCGTCATCGAATACGCCGGGCATTTTCAAAAAACGCAGAACCGTTCCGTCATCGAATCCGTCATCAATCTTCTCATATCGCTTTTGCTTGTGGTGCCGCTTGGCATGTACGGCGTGCTCATCGGGACGATTGCAGCGCTTTTGTATCGCACGAACGATATGATTTTCTACGCGTCCCACAAGCTGCTGCATGCACCCGCACAGCGTACTTACCGAAAATTCTTATGCAGCGGAACGTTGTTTGTTTTGCTGTGGTTTTCCGCAAAAGCTCTGCCGCTTCCATTCAACTCATATCCCGCGTTGCTCCTATCAGCCGCCGTATTTTGCATATTCAGCCTTTTGCTGTTTACCGTGCTCGGCTCTGCGCTGGATTGTGATGCCCGCCGCATTCTTTTCGCCATTTGGTGCAGAACGGCAATGACCGTTCTGCAAAAAAGCCAATACATTCGCCGCAAAATAGGGGAGAAGCACATTTTTACACACCGTTCCGCGTTATGAATCTCTGACGAAATTGTCTGCTAATTTCGCTATAAATCAACCATTAAATTCGGCAAAATACCAAAATTTAATTATCTTCTTTGCATTTAATTGACCTCTTTCGCCTTTTTTGATATACTGTTAAGCGTTAAATCTTTTGGAGAATATTCGGAAGCAATAAAACACAAGTGATTTTGTAAAGCTATATGCTTGCAAAATCACCAAATTTCGAGTATATCTCAGGGCGAGGAGGATATTCTTTATTATGGCAGGAAAGCTCTCTGCATTTTTCGGAGCGCAGGATATGACGGTGGGCAACCCGGCGACAAATCTCATTCGGTTTTCCACACCGCTTCTCATCGGCAACTTGGCGCAGCAGCTGTACAGCACGGTGGACTCCATCGTGGTCGGCAATTATGTGGGTGACAGCGCGTTGGCTGCCATCGGTGCCAGCGGCCCAATCATCAACCTGCTGCTCGTACTGTTCATGGGCGTATCGGTCGGTGCCAGCATCATGGCGTCGCAGTATTTCGGTGCGAAAGACAAAAAGCGACTTTCGCATTCTGTAGGTACGGCGATCACGGCAACTTTTGCGGTTTCCATCTTCATCATGGTCGTGGGCCCGCTCATTACACATCCGATCATGTCTGCACTACAAACACCGCAGGATATTTACACCATGTCGTGTGATTATCTCATCATCATTTTCCTCGGTATTCTCGGCAGCGCATATTACAACATTATTTCTGGCATTCTGCGCGGCCTCGGTGATTCCGTCATGCCGCTCATTTTCCTGCTCGTGGCATGCGGCATGAACATTGGTCTGGACATCTGGTTCGTTGCAGGCTTTAAAATGGGCGTTGCGGGCGCTGCATGGGCAACCATCATCTCGCAGGCGGTCTCCGGCATCCTGTGTCTTGTGCGTCTGCTCTTGATGCGTGACGTGTTGCACATCACATGGCGCACCCTGTGGCCGACGAAAGCGCTTTTGTTCCAGCTCATCCGTTTGGGTCTGCCCAGCGGCCTCACACAGGCGGTGTTCTCGCTCGCTATGCTGGTCGTGCAGTCCCTTACAAACAGCTTCGGTACCACGATCATCGCGGTTTCCACCGTTGTTATGCGCGTGGACGGCTTTGCCATGATGCCGAACTTCACCTTCGGTACGGCAACAACGACCTTCACCGGTCAGAATATCGGCGCAGGTCGTTTGGATCGCGTGGAAAAGGGCACAAAGGACGGCTTAAAGCTCGGCCTTTCCGTTTCCGTGGTACTTGTTGCGCTGATCCTGTTCTTCGGCCGTTATCTCATGGAAATGTTTACGAGCACGCCGGAAGTCATTGATACCGGCATGCACATGATGCGCATCCTCGCCGTCGGTTACATTGCAATGGCCGTCACGCAGATTCTTTCCGGCGTTATGCGCGGCGCGGGCGATACAATGACCCCGATGTGGATCTCCCTTATCACGACCGTCGTTATCCGTGTGCCGATCGCATACGGCCTCGCAGCACTGATGCACTCTGCAGATGCGCTGTTCATCTCCCTGCTCACAAGCTGGGTCATGGGTGCCGTGCTTACCTCCATTGCGTTCCGCATGGGCCGTTGGAAGAAGAAGTCCATCATCAACGATGACGTGCCCGAACCGGCAGATGTGCAGGTTTAAGCCCTATTTCGTACAGAAAACGGGGCAGCTTCTTTGTGTGCAGACCCGTTTTTTCTCCGACAGAACATAAAAGCACCGCGCAGGGAACCGTAAAGCTCTTTGCGCGGTGCTGTTTTTATGCGATTTTTAGTTATTCGTACAGCTCAAAACATCGCCTAAAAACGGCTTTTGGCCCGTGCCATCATAAATCTGCGCATGACGAACCAAAATCATAACGCATACCTCCCAATCATAGGAAATCAGCATAATTTTACAGCTGCATGCAGAACTTATCAAGGCTTGACAGGGCAATTTTACCAGCGTATACTGAATATAATAAAAAAATTGAGGAGGACTGCACAAATGCAGACTGAGCTCTATACGATACAAGGCGTAGAGAACATTTTAACGCCCGCTTTGATCTACTATAAAGACGAAATTTCAGAAAACACCCGCAAGACAATCGAAATCGCCGGCGGGGCAAAGCGGCTGTGGCCGCACGTGAAGTCGCACAAAATGAAAAAGATGATCGAAATGCAAAAGGCTATGGGCATTCATCGCTTCAAATGCGCGACTTTGGCGGAAGTCAAAATGGTTGCCGAATGCGGGGCAGAGCACATTTTGCTCGCCTATCCGCTTGTCGGGCCGAATATCAAAGCGTTTATCTCGCTCGTAAAAGAATTCCCCAAAACGCATTTCTACGCGCTGGAAGATGATTTAAGCTGCCTGCATGCGCTTCAAGCCGAAGCCGAAAAGCAAAATGCTGTGCTCGGCTGGTTTGCGGATGTCAACATGGGTATGAACCGTACCGGCGTGGAAATGGCGCATCTTTACGAATTCATCAAAACAGCACTCGAAAATCCGTCCGAAAATGTTCCATTCAGCGGCCTGCATTGCTATGACGGCCACGTGCACACCACCGACCTCATGGATCGCGAAGCCGAGGTGACGGACATGGTGGAAAGCATTGCCGATGTGCTCGATGCACTCAGTGAAGACGGCATTGAGGTGCCGATGATCATCGCGGGCGGCAGTCCGTCGTTCCCATGTCACGCCGCAAACCCGGATATCTTTTTGTCTCCCGGCACCGTGTTTTTGTGGGACAGCAGCTACAAAGAAAATTATCCTGACCTGCCGTACATCCCCGCCGCAGCTGTTTGCACGCGTGTCATCAGTCACCCGGCGCCCGGCGTGTTCACATTTGACCTCGGCTGCAAGGGCATCGCAAGCGACCCGCCCGGTGTGCGCGGCAAAGTTGTCGGCCTTGAAAACGCCGAGCCGATGTTTCAAAGCGAAGAGCACTGGACATGGCGCATGAAGCCCAGCTTTGAAAACGAGCGTCCGAAGATCGGTGACGTTTTCTACGTGATCCCGACGCACATCTGCCCAACGACGGCGTTGTACAGCGAAGTACTCGTCGCGGAAAACCATGTCATCACAGAGCATTGGACGGTCGACGCGCGCCGATAAATATTTGTACGTACAACTCTTGACATTCGTACTCTCGTATGCTATATTGAACATACACAAGGCGATGCTTATCGCCGATTTTAAGTGGAGGAATTTTTAAAATGGCAAAACTTTCCATTCATACTGACGAAAAGAAAAGCAAGATTAACCGCAATATCTACGGTAATTTTTCCGAGCACCTCGGACGCTGCATTTATAACGGCATTTATGTTGGCGAAAACAGCGACATTCCAAACGTAAACGGCATGCGAACCGATATTGTGGAAGCGCTGAAAGCTATTAAGCTGCCGGTGCTGCGCTGGCCGGGCGGCTGTTTTGCGGATGAATACCACTGGAAAGACGGCATCGGCCCCAAGGAGACACGCAAAAAGATGGTCAACACGCACTGGGGCGGTGTTGTGGAGGATAACACCTTCGGCACGCACGAATTCTTAGAGTTCTGCCACCAGGTCGGCTGCGAGCCGTATATCAACGGCAACGTGGGCTCCGGCACCGTGCAGGAAATGAGTGAGTGGATGGAGTACATGACGTTTGATGGCATTTCGCCCATGGCGGACCTGCGCGCCAAAAACGGTCATGCCGAACCGTGGAAAGTGAAATACTTCGGTGTCGGCAACGAAAACTGGGGCTGCGGCGGCAATATGCGCCCGTCCTATTATGCCGACCTCTACCGCCGCTTCCAGACCTACGTCCGCGATTACGGCGACAACCACGTGTTCCGCATTGCCTGCGGCCCGGGCATCGCCGACGATTACAACTGGACAGAAGAGGTCATGCGCATTGCAGGCAACTACATGAACGGCCTCAGCCTGCACTATTACACCGTGCCGGGCACATTTGAGAAAAAAACAGCTGCAACAGGTTTTGATACCAACACGTATTACGAGACTATTCGCAAGGCACTGTACATGGACGAGCTTATCACGCGCCACACGGAGATTATGAGCCATTACGATCCCGAGCACAAAGTCGGCCTGGTCGTAGACGAGTGGGGTACATGGTACGATGTGGAACCGGGCACGAACCCGGGCTTCCTGTATCAGCAGAATACCATGCGCGACGCCATTGTCGCCGCTGTAACGCTGAACATTTTCAATGCACACAGTGACCGTGTCGTCATGGCAAACATCGCACAGCTTGTAAACGTTTTGCAGTCCGTCATCCTCACCGAGGGAGAGAAAATGGTGCTTACGCCGACATACCATGTATTCGATCTTTATAAGCACCATCACGATGCAACGCTTTTGAATAGCCACCTCGAAACGGAGGGGGTCTACGACGGCGTACCGAACCTCACGGTTTCCGCCTCGGAAGACGAAAACGGCGTCGTGCATATCACGCTCGCGAACATTTCCGCCGACACCGCGTACCCGATCGACTGTGCGCTGACCGGCAAGAAGTACAATACAGCATCTGCACGCATTTTGACAAACTCCATCGGCGCATACAACGACTTCGACCATCCCGAAGACGTCAAGATTACGGATTTCGACGCGCTGACGCTTGAAAACAACAACCTGCACTTCAATATTCCGGCGTGTGCCGTCATGGAGATCACGGTCTCCTGATGGAACGCATTCCCTGCAGGCGGTGTTTGCTGAAAGACCTCAGCGACACAGATTATTTTCACTCGATCTACGAATATATCGAAAACATTCCCCCGGAGCAGAAAGCCCCGGATGCACTTTACAAAGACCGTTTGAAAAAATGCACATCATGCGACCACTTAGTCAACGGCATGTGTGCGCTGTGCGGTTGCTTTGTAGAGGTACGGGCAGCAAAAGTGCGCCAACATTGCGCAAAAAACGCAGAAATCTGGTAAAAATCGGCTCTGATTTTTACTTGTCAATCCGGCAAAATTGTGGTATACTGGCTCGAAGCCTGTATACCACTTTTTGTGTTTTCGGGCATCGCAATCCCGTCGTTTCGACGGGCTACCTCTACCTTGAAAGGATTTATTTATGCTGGATGTCTTTCTCGACGCACTCATCGATTCGTTAAAAACGCTGCCGTTTCTGTTTGCCGCGTACTTTCTCATTGAGTATTTAGAGCACCGTGCAAGCAGCAAAATGGAACGCGGTCTGCAAAAGCTCGGCAAATTCGGCCCCATCGGCGGCGCGCTCCTCGGCGTTGTGCCGCAGTGCGGCTTCTCCGTGGCGGCAGCAAATTTCTACGCCGGACGCATCATTACAGTCGGCACACTGCTTGCCGTGTTCCTTTCCACAAGCGATGAAGCCCTGCCGATTCTGTTCTCACACCCGGAGCAGATGCAGTACATTTTGCCGATGCTGCTCATCAAAGTCGCCTCCGGCATCGTGTTCGGCTTTCTGGCCGACCTCATTTTACAGCGCTTTTTCCACCCTAAAAAAGAGAAGCCGTTTGAGGAGCTGTGCGCGGACTGCGACTGCGACCACCACAGCCTGTTGCACTCCGCCTTGCACCACACAATCAGCATTTTTCTCTTTATCCTCGTCGTAAACCTCGTACTCGGCTATGCCATTTATTTTATCGGGGAAGACCGCATTTCCGGCTTACTTTTAAACGGCAGCGTCTTTCAGCCGTTCCTGACGGCGCTCATTGGACTCATTCCGAACTGTGCGGCATCCGTGATCTTAACGGAGCTGTTCACGCTGGGCAGCCTGCAATTCGGCTCCTGCGTGGCGGGCTTATGCGCCGGTGCGGGCGTGGGCCTCGTCGTGCTGTTCCGCACAAACCATCGCGTAAAAGAGAACCTTGCCATCGTCGGTACGCTGTACGCCTGCTCCGTCGTGACCGGCATGCTTGTAAATTTGATTTTCTAAACTTAAATATATGCAAAAACGACCGAAAGCCTTTGCACCACGCTTTCGGTCGTTTTTGTTTACATGTATTTCTCGATGAATTCCGGTAGAGAGGGAATTGCCTCCTTTCGAGGTGAATTTTACAACACGGCACCCATGCAGTGCGTATCGGTGCAGCTCTCAATGCGCACAGAGCGGATCTCGCCTGCAAGGGACGTACCGCTTGCCACCGCAACAGGTGTATAGTTCATGGAGTATCCCTCCCAAACGCCTTTTTGAATCTCGCGCTCGAAAAGCACTTCCTCCGTGCGACCGATTTGCGCTTTAAAAAACGCCTGCTGCGTTGCGGTCGTCACGCGGATCATCTCGTGGCTGCGCGCTTCCTTTACGGCATTCGTCAGCTGATCGCCCATGTCATAGGCACGGGTGCCGGGGCGGCGGGAATAGGCAAACACGTGTACTTTCGCAAATGCGATCTCTTCTGCAAACGCCAAAGATTCCGCAAATTCTTCATCCGTTTCGCCCGCGAAGCCGACCATGATGTCCGTCGTGATGGCAGCATTTTCAAACGCTGCGCGCAAGTTGCGCACGATGGTGCGATATTCGTCTGCGGTGTAGTGGCGGTTCATGCGCTTTAAAGTCGCATCGCAGCCGCTTTGCAAGGAGAGGTGGAACTGCGGGCACAGCTTTTTCTGCTTTGCCATACGCCGGATCACGTCTTCCGAAAGCTGTTCCGGCTCCAAGGAGCCGAGGCGCACACGCTCAATACCCGGCGTAGCGCAGGCCGCTTCAATAGCGTCACACAGATGCAGACCGAACTCCTGTCCGTATGCCGAAAGGTTGATGCCCGTCAGCACCACTTCTTTGTAGCCGTTCGCGCCAAGCCCCGCAAGCTCCGCCTTGAGGTCTTCAAGCGGCTTCGAGCGCACACGGCCGCGGGCATAGGGGATGATGCAGTATGAGCAAAAGCGGTTGCACCCGTCTTCAATCTTCACAAATGCACGCGTGCGGCCCGTAAAGTTCTCCACATTGAGATTCTCAAATTTTTCGTCGTTCGTGTGCGGCGCAATGTCGATGATGCGCTGGCGTGCAGAAAGAAACGCCAACAGATCCGGCACCAGACGCTTGCGGTTCGAGGTGCCGAGGATAATATCGGCTTCCTCCAGTCGCCTTGCGTCCTCCGGGAACGCCTGTGCCATGCAGCCCGTCAGCACCATAACGGCATCCGGGTTATCTTTTTTCGCGCGGCGAAAAATCTGCCGCACCTTGCGGTCACTTTCGGCCGTGCCCGTGCAGGAGTTGAGGATTACGACGTCCGCCGTTTCCTTGTCCTCCGCTGCGGCAAAGCCGTGCTGCAAAAGGGAAGAGAGCATCGCTTCCGATTCATACTGGTTCACCTTGCAGCCGAGGGTGATGACCTTTGCTTTCATCATATATTTTAATTTCCTTTCGTCACACGTCGTTTTCTTCCAGCCAAAGCGTCAGCTCCGTCCAGTCGTTCATCAGGTTGTCCGCAAGCGCCTTTTGCTCAGTGATCTTATTCGTGATTTCCATCATTTTTTCGTAATCGCTCGCCGTCTCGGGGTTGGAGAGCTGCTCGTTCAGCGTGCCAATTTCCGCTTCCGCCGCTTCGATCTCGCGTTCGCATTTCGAAAGTGCGGCACGGCGCTTCCGAATTTCAGAGGCACGCTCTTTCTTTTGCTTATAGACTGTATTGGCTTTCGGCACAGCGTTTTCGTTTTCCGCTTCGGCAGCGGCTTTTGCGGCTTCCTGCTTTTGACGGGCCTCAAGATATGCGTCGTAGTTGCCGAGGTACAGCGTTGTGCCGGAAGGGGTGAGATAGTAGATTTTATCCGCAAGCTTGTTGATAAGATAACGGTCATGCGAAACAACGAACAGCGTGCCATCGTAGCCCAAAAGTGCGTTTTCAAGCGCCTCGCAGGAGCCGATATCGAGGTGGTTCGTCGGTTCGTCGAGGATCAAAAGGTTCGCTTTGGATAGCATCAGCTTTAAAAGCAGCACGCGCGCACGCTCGCCGCCGGAAAGCCCTTTCACGGGCTTATACACGTCTTCGCCTTTAAAAAGGAACACCGCCAATGCGCTACGCACCTGCGTCTGCGTCATGTAGGGGTGCAGATCCCAGATCTCATCGATGACCGTCTTACTCTCATCTAAATTGCCTTGCGCCTGATCGTAGTAGCCGATGTCGATATTCGCGCCAAAGCGGAAATCGCCGAAGGTTTGCTTATAAATGTGCAACAGCACTTTCAGCAAAGACGTTTTTCCGCAGCCGTTCGGGCCGATGAGGAACACCTTTTCGCCGCGTTTGATATCGAGATTCACATTTTTAAAGAGCCTGTGGTCGCCGAATGAGAGGGCAAGCTCTTCCGCTTCCAGAACATCATTGCCGCCGCGCTGGCTCGCCTTAAACTGAAATTTGATGGTATCCGGATCATCCTCCGGCTTTTCAAGCGTCGCCTGCAAGCGGTCAATGGACTTCTGCTTGCTCGCAATCGTCACATAGTTGCGCTCCTGATTGAACCGTTTCTGCTGCTCAATGATGCCCTCAATGCGCTTGATCTCGCGCTGGGTGTTATCGTAGACGCGCTGCATCGCAAGGCGGTTTTCTTCTTTCAGCTGCAAATATTTCGTATAATTGCCCTTATATTCTGTCAAATGTGTGTTTTCAATCTCAAATGTGCGGTTCGTCACAGCATCAAGGAAATAACGGTCGTGCGAAATAACGATGTACGAGCCGTTGTAATTCTTCAGAAAATCCTCCAGCCATTCAACAGACGGAATATCAAGGTGGTTCGTCGGCTCGTCCAGCAACAGCAAATTCGATTCGCCGAGCAGCATTTTTGCGAGTTGAATTTTCGCTTTCTGTCCGCCGCTCAAAACACCGATAGGAGCATAGATCTGCTCCGGCGCAAAGCCGAGGCCGATGAGTGTGCTTTTTGCACGGTTGCGGCAGGTGAGGCCGCCGTCTGCGATGAAACGATCGTTTAGCTCCGCCTGCTTTTCGATAAGCTCGTTAAGGTTTTCCGGCATTTCCGAAATTTTCGTCGTGAGCGCTTCTATCTCTGCTTCCATTTTGAGCAGCGGCGCGAACACCGTCATCACTTCGTCAAACGCCGGTTTTTCCATATCGCGGCAAACATGCTGCTCCATGTAGCCGATGGACGTTTCGCGCGCCGGGGTAAAGGTGCCTTCGTCCGCCGTATATTCTCCGTTCAGTACCTTGAAAAGCGTCGTCTTGCCGGAGCCGTTGATGCCCACAAGGCCAATACGGTCGCCTTTCTGCACTTCAAATGTAATATCCTGAATGATCACATCGGTGCCGAACATCTTTTTTATGTTGTTCACCGTAAGTATTGCCATAGTTGTTCTCCTCGGTTCATATTCCGTTTTATTATACCGAAAGATAGCCTTTAAATCAAGCAAAAACCGGGACAAAATCACGCCCTGCGGGCGAAAATCGCAGAGATTTGACGTTTCTTTCCGATTTTAAGGTCAAAATAGAAAAAAGTATACGGTTTCGCTTGATTTTTCCCCGAAAACTGTTGTATAATAACACTACTTTAAGAGACAGATTTGGTGTGTTAGAACTTTGGAGGGTTTTCCATGAAATGTCCCTATTGCGGATACAGTGAAAGTAAGGTCATCGATTCCAGGCCGACCGATGAGGGAGAGCGCATTCGCCGCCGCCGTGAGTGCTTAAACTGCGCAAAACGCTTTACGACCTATGAAGTCATTGAGACTGTGCCGGTGGTCGTTGTAAAAAAAGATAAATCCCGCGAGGCTTTTGACCGCAACAAGCTGTTGAACGGTCTTCTGCGCGCCTGCGAAAAGCGCCCGGTACCGCTTGAAACACTGGAGCGCATCGTAGACGAGATCGAAACGCTCCTGCAAAACTCGCTCGACCGCGAAGTGCCGTCCACGCTCATCGGTACTTATGCCATGGATAAGCTCAAGAAGGTCGACGAAGTCGCCTATGTTCGCTTTGCTTCCGTTTACCGCGAATTCAAAGACATCAATACGTTCATGGACGAGCTCAATAAGATCAAGGCCGAGCGCAACCGATAAATTCAGATTATGTAGCAGCAGTCCCAACGCGATATGGGGCTGCTGTTTTTTGCTTTAAAACACATTTTCAAATGCGATGCGCTCTGTTTTTTGAATGTGCTCCGCCGTGTTTTTCACCATCTGGCATTCGGCGCGCGCTAAGGACACCTCCTCCTGCTCAATATAATAGGGCAGCACGGCAAAAATGTTTTCCAGCGGCTCCAAATGCTCGTGCGGCAGGAAAACGCACAGTTTATCGTGTATTTTCTCCCAGTCTGCCTGCAATTTTCGGCTTTCCTCCAAGGCTTTTTCCGCTTCGCCGTCGGAAAGCAGCCGGTCGATATTTTCCGCGGACACAATCAGTGTATTCGCAGATCTTGCCGTGTTGCAGTAACCAAAGATACACACCGCCACAGCAAATACCGCCAAAACGATTGAAAAGGCCATGCGCTTCATTTTTTCACTCCCTTTTTTAGGCTGCCGTCCCGCCGAATAAGCGTATAATGTCCGGCTGTGTTTACCGTTAGAATAAACACTTCGGGAAGCGGTACGGCTTCGCTTTTTAATATGCTGTGTATCCACTCTTCATTTTTGCCGCACAAGTGCATAGAGCCCACAGAAAGGTCTCCGTCGCTCACCACAACGACTTCAAGGCCCTCGTCTTTCACTTTCACGCCCATATCGCTCGGACGCAGGTAATCGACGGCGGCTTTTTTAACGACACTCAGCGTGCCGTTCGTCTCTACAATGGCATATGTCACATCCGAAAGCACAAAAACATCCTTTTGCCGCAGTTGCTCAAAAAGGTCTTCTACGCTCATGCGCAGCTCCTGCATGTTTTCCTGAATGATACGCCCATCTTTGATGATGACGACCGGCTTGCCGCACACCAAACGGTGAAAACGGCTGCTTTTAAGCATAAAAACCGAAACGAGCACCTCGAGCGCAATGAGCACCAAAATGGGGATGAGCCCGCTGAAAAGCGGCTGGCCGCTGTCCTGCATCGGGATCACCGCAAGGTCGGAGATGAGCAGCGTCACGACCAATTCACTCGTTTGCAGTTGGTTGATCTGCCGTTTGCCCATAACGCGAACAGCCAAAATAATCGTAAAATACAAGATGATCGTGCGCACAAACGAAATAAACATGGCGTTTTCCTTTCCGTATGTCTTCGTCGCTATTATGCGTCTTCGGGCGTATAAAATACGGCCTTTCTGTAAAATCTACACAGGAGAACCATGCGGAAAGGAAACTGCTAATGGAAAACTTATCTGAACACTTAAAGGAAAACGTAACATATATAAATGGATTATTTGAAAACGCCATGGATTATATCGAGCGCGAATTTATGGTCGGCACGGTACCGGCCGCGCTGCTCACCATGGACGGGCTTGTCAGCAAGCAGCACATTACTTTGAGCATTTTAAATCCGTTGATGCGCGCGAAAATTCCGACGGATAACGGCAAAGAAACGCTTTTGTTTATCGAAGAAAACGTGCTGTGCGCCGTAGAGCAAGCCGAGCTTTCCACCGTCAGCGAAGTGCTTGAACGCATGATGAACGGCTTTGCGGTGCTGCTGCTCGATAACTGTCCGACAGCGCTCGCGTTCGGCACGCAGGGCTTTGCTGCGCGCGGAGTGGATGAGCCCGATACGGAAGTTATGCAGCGCGGCTCCCGCGAAGGCTTTGTGGAAACCTACCAGACAAACATTTCGCTTTTACGACGCCGTCTCAAAACGACCGAGCTCAAATTTGAAAAGGTGACGGTTGGCGAAGAGAGCCAAACACCGGCTGCGCTGTGCTATTTAAAAAACATCGCGGACCCGAAGATCATTAACACACTCAAAAAGCGGCTTTCCGCATGTAATCTAAAAGACGTGCTCGCAGCAGGATATTTGGCGGGTTACTTGGAGCGTCCCGCGATTTTTGATCGCGTAGGTTTTACCGAGCGCCCCGATACCTTATGCGGCAAACTGCATGAGGGGCGCATCGGGCTGCTTATAGACGGCACGCCCACAGCGCTTTACGTGCCGTATCTCTTCGTTGAAAACTTTCAGACCGCCGACGATTATGCAAACCGTCCGTTTTACGCCACGTTCACGCGCTGGCTGAAATACATCGCGTTTTTCCTCGCGATTTTTCTGCCGGGGCTGTATGTCGGCATCGCCGCACACGACCCGGAGCTGCTGCCGGAAACACTGCTCGTTACCATTGCACAGGCAGAGCGCAGTACGCCGTTTCCCGTCATGTTAGAAGCGATTTTGCTTTACTTTATGTATGAACTGATGCGCGAAGCCGGACTGCGCATACCGAAACCGCTCGGCAGCTCTGTCAGCATCGTGGGCGGTCTTGTCATCGGCGAGACCGCCGTTTCCGCAGGGCTCGTCAGCGCACCGTCGCTCGTCGTCATCGCCGTCACGGTCATTACCGGGTACACGGTTCCGAAATTATACGAGCCCATGGCTGTACTGCGTCTTACTTTTATTTTGGTGGGCGGTATATGGGGTGTGTGGGGCGTGCTTGCAGGCTTTACGTTTTTATTATTCGAGCTTTGCGGCAAAACAAGCTTTTCCGTGCCGTTTTTGGCCCCGGTCGCACCATTTCGGCTTTCCGCCATGCGGGATGTGCTTGTACGCGCGGGATGGAAACGATTAGTGCGTCATAACGCCTCCGTACAACACATGCCCGGCGCGGGAAAGGGGGAAAAGCACCTGTGAAAACCAAGATCAGTGCTTTGCAGCTTTACCTTATGCTGTTTCTTTCACGTGTCATCGTCAGCATCACAATCAATGTGCAAACCGTCGGCGGCAGCAATTTGATTGAAAGTGTTTTCTCTTCGCTCGGGCTGTTTTTGTACCTTACGGTGTTTTCTCTGCCGCTTTTCGTGCTGCACAAAAGCCACCCGGAAGCATCGCTTCTGCAAATCGCAGAGAATAACTGCGGCCGCGGTGTTTCTGTACCGATGTCCGCAATTTACGCGCTTTATTTTATAGTGATGAACATTTTCAGTCTTTCGCTTTTTCTGACGCTGCTCGTCAACACTACAGACCCCGTCGCTTCGCGTTTTTCCATCGTCCTTGTCGTGCTCGGCATCGCACTTTATGGTGCCATTCGCGGCATAGAAACCGTCTCGCGCGCCTCGGCATGCATTTTCACGCTGTTCATGTTCGGCATGGGGATGATTTTTCTCGCCGTCTCGCCGAACGTCACGCCGCATTATCTCATGCCGCTTTTCTATGACGGCATAGACCAAACCGTACAGGGGCTTCTCGTCTTCACAGCGCGCTGTTCTTCGCTTGCCGAGTTTGCCGTTTTGATGCCGTTTCTTACAAATACGGATACAAAAAGCGGTAAAAGCCACCGCGTGCTCGGCTTTGTCGTTTGGAACGGCGGCATCACCGTGTTTTTGGGTGTGCTTCTGTTTTTCATCGTCTCGTGTCTCGGCGAGTACGCCGCGCTGCAAGTTTTCCCCGCATACACGCTCGCTTCCATCGCGGAGATTGCCGGCATTCAGCGGCTGGACGCGCTTTTCATCGGCATCAGCATGATGGCGCTCATCGTGCGTATTGCCTGCGGATTATTCTGCATCGCCGTGTGCATGACCCCTATCCCGACACGCCCGCGCGCGTGGCTGACGGCACTCATAGCCGCGCTGACAGCAGTTCTGTCCCTATGGCTCACAGACTCCGCCGCACGCGTCGGGGCCGTGTTCCGCACCGCGTATCTGCTGCCGTTTTCCGTTTTGACCGGCGCTATGCTGCCGAGTTTGCTTTGGTTTTTCGACTACATCAAAAAGAAGAGGAGACGCGCCGCATGAAAAAAGCACTCACATCCGTTTTACTTTCACTCATTTTGACGCTCACCGCTTCGGGCTGCGCGCCGGAGCTTTACGAGCGCCTGCTCATCAGCGCAATCGGCGTAGACCGCACGGCAACCGGCTGCCGCGTGACGGTGCTCGCTTCCGAAACGACGGAGGACGGAGGGCAGAGCGCCTTTTCCGGTGAGGGCGATACCGTCCCCGAAGCGCTCAGTCAAATCGCGCTCGAAAGCGGCCGCACGCCGCTGTATTCGCACAACGCCGCCATCCTTTTCGGTATGCAATGCGCAGAAAGCGGTATCGCCGAACAACTGGATTTCTTTATCCGCCACTACGATTCCCGCCCGACCGCCAAAGTTTTCCTCGCAGAAGATACCGCCGAAAGCGTCCTGTTACAAACGGATCTCACCGCCGAACGCTTCATGCAGCTTTCAAACGGCGCAAAATACAGCGGGGCCGCGGCAGACGTGAATTTGCTGCAGCTTGTAAACGGTCTTTACGGCGTAAACACCACTGCCGCGCTGCCCGTTCTGCGCGCCGATGATTTGCCCACGCCCGTCGGCACAGCCGTTCTGCAAAGCAACCGCCTGTGCACCGTGCTCACGCCGGCGGAAACACAGGGGCTTAGTGCCTTGCAGGGTACACTTTCTGGTGGCGAATTCACCGTAAAAGACGAAGCTTTCGGCACGGTATCGCTTAAAGTCCGCAGCACAAACAGCAACATTATCTTCACAGGCACAGCAGAACAGCCCGAGTTTACCGCCAGAATTCATGTTATCGCCGAAGTTTCTGCCGTCACAAATACCGCAAAGCACGTAGGGAACGAAGCATTTCCGCGCTTTGAGACTGCCCTTGCCAACTGCACTGAGGAACGCATCGCCGCTTATCTCAAAAACGCAAACGGAGCCGATGCCGCAGGTCTCAGCGAAGTCATTTTCCGCACCGCGCCAAATGTGTGGCGTGAAATGGGGGGAAGCCGCGCAGAAAAGCTCTCAAAAGCCGAAATTACCTTTCACGTCACTGCCGAAGTACAGCGCGTGGAAGAGGAGGACATTCCGTATTTTTAGAGCAACAGCTGCACTTTATAGCAATCGGCCGCCGGAGCGCATAGGAAAAGCCTGCAAATCGCACATCATATCCCATCCTTTTTTCGAATAGAACATTCTATGTGCCATGCAGGCTTTTGTTCGTTACAAATTTGATTATTTCTTGGCTTTTTTTTCGTCGGACAGCGCCATTAAAATGCGCTGGGCAACCGCTTGTCGCGCCGTAGCTTCCGCTGCAAGCTTCAACGCCGCTGCACGCAAGGCCGCTGCGTCACTTTCCGGGTGCACGCCCGCTGCCGTCTCGTGCAAAGCGCCGCTCTGCGCCGCCGCAAAGTCTTTATAAAGCTGCTCCGCGTCTTCATTGCCGGAAAACAGCACGGCAATATCCTGAATGGAAAGCACCTGCTTCAGCAAGCCCACCATCATCAGCTTAGAAAGATGTTCCTTGCTGTACTTTTTGTGCACGGGATGATCCACAACGCCGCTTTTCACGTAATTATTGATCATACTGTTCGTCAATAAACTCTGCTTTTCATCACGTTCAAAAAGAGACAGCGCTTCACCTGTAAACATCATCACCTGATCCATATAAAGGGGAATAGAGGGTAGGGCGCTCCAATTCGGCAGTGCAAATTCTTCGGCTTCCTGCAGCCATTTACCGCAATCAAATACAACCTTGCTCATTTTCACAACGACTCCTTTTGTTTTTCATAAACAGTATACGGCATTTTTCTTCGCATTGCAAGCGCTTTTCTTTGGCTGTTTTATTGTTTTTGGAAAAAAACGGTCAAAATTCCATTATGGGCTTGACAAACCCACTCGGTTTTTGTATAATTAATAACAGTCAAGTCGGCTCTGTAAAATGCACAAAAAATGTGCTTGACAAAGCATGCTCTGTGTGTTATAATACCACTTGTTCTGAAATGGAGAGGTGTCCGAGTGGTTTAAGGAGCTAGTCTTGAAAACTAGTGATCTCGTAAGGGACCAAGAGTTCGAATCTCTTCCTCTCCGCCACATTTTTCTTTTATATTCACCATGGAGAAGTACCCAAGTGGTGAAGGGGCTCCCCTGCTAAGGGAGTAGGTCGGGTAACCGGCGCATGGGTTCAAATCCCATCTTCTCCGCCAAAAGTCCACCGTAATTTTGATAGAATTACGGTGGACTTTTTCTATGCCCGAAAACCGCTTAAAACAAGGATTTTCAGCTGTTTCAGCACATAAGCGAACCCCGCTGCAGAGCAATTCTGCGGCGGGGTTCGTGTTTTTTGCGAGGATTGTGGCGTTCTGTTCCGTCGTAATCGTTAAACAGCCGGGTAATCGCAGAAAATCAAATCCCATCATTCTTCCGCCAGATCGGCAATCAACTTGACGTCGCTGACGGCCAGCGCAAGCTGAAGCTTGTTTTCCAGCCCGGTTTTTTGCAGCATATTTGACACATGGAATTTGACCGTTGACATCTCGCAGCCCATCTCTGCCGCAATGCGCGTGTAGGACAGTCCCCGCAGCAGATACCGCAGAACCTTCAGTTCCGTCTTTGTAAATTCCGTGCTTTTTGCCATACCGATCTCAACTGTCGGAGGTGCGTCCGGAAAGATATGTTCACCCGCCAGTGTTTGCCGGACGACATCCATCAAGCGCTTCTGCGTCGAGTCCTTGTACCACAGGCTGTCGGCCCCGGCCTTCTTTGCCTCATCCAGAACGGCGCCGTCGATCAGCGAAGTCACAACAATAATTTTACTCTTCGGCTGTATGACTTTAATCTGGCGAACAGCAATCAACCCGTTCTCACGGTTCTCTGTTTGCACATCCATCAAAATCAGATCAACAGAATTTGTCCTGCACATCTCGACTGCTTGTTTCGCGCCTGGAATGGACGCCGTGATCCGGTATCCGTCCTCGGCGCGAAAATAGCTTTCCAACAGACTGCGAATCATGGTCTGGTCTTCAACGATCATCACCTTCATATGCTGCTTCCTCCTTTTCCTGCAAACTGAGCATCAGCTTAAAGCGAGGGACGCTCTGAATCTCCATTTTGCCGCCGGATTCTTCTATGCGTTGACGCAGCATAGAAAGACCTCCGCCCTCTGTGATTTTTCCCTTTGGTGCCGCACCGTTGTTGGTTAGGGAGACCGCTATGCAGTCCGGCTTCTGCCAAAAGCACACATACAGCTCTGTTCCGTCGGCGTGACGGACACAGTTCGATGCACATTCGCTGATTGCCAGTGCAATCAGTGCGCGCATACGCTGCGTTCGCGGCTCATCTCCTGCCAGCAGAACTCTGACGCCAAGCTTTTCTGCTCGTTCTTTTGCGGCTTCCAACGGTTCGGATTGCGCTCTCATCTGACTGGAGCGGTAAAGCACTGAAATGGACTGCTCCCACAACGCTGCGGTTGCACGAATTTCCTTCTGGTCTGTGTTTTGGAGCAGTACGCGCCGCGTCGCGAGGATGCTGTGTCCAATGTCATCGTGCACACGCAACTTCATGGCCAGTGTTTCTTCTTCCCGGATGATCTCCGGCATCTGCGCAAGCAGCCGCCTGAGCCGCTTGTTTGTTTTCTCCAGCTTCGCATTTTCCGCTTTTAGCTGGTTCTGCTTCTGAATCAGCTCCGTAACGTCTGCGGCAGTGATTTGTGTATATCGGGCACCTGCTTTTGTTGTGATCTGCTCCTGTGCAAAGCGCAGCGCTGTTCCGTCCGGAAAGCGGTAAATCCAAAGGTGCGGATCCAGACAGCACACACTTGCCGGCGGCGCCTGCAGGGCGCTTTGCATCTCTGCCAGCGACTGTATACCGCCTTTTTGCAGCCAGTTCGTAATGGCAAGCATCCGGCGGTTGATAAGCCGCACCACGCCGTTTTTATCGAAGAAGCAGGCCGCGATGGGGAGACTGTCAAAACTTTCCTTGATCCTATCCATGCGTCTTTACCTCCTCGATCTTTCCAGCTTCCGCGTCACATATTGCAGCCCGTCCTCATCCTGCTCCCATTCCAAACCTTGAAAATGCGCGCGCAGCCCGCAGAGCGGCTCTGCCGCTGAAACACAAAAAGACACTTCTACCTGCGCACCGACATCTATGGAGATCAGCATTGCACGAAGGGATTCCAGTTCCGTTTCCACGACGGCCTCGAACAGGTCGTAGATCTGCGTCGCCTGTTCGAGGGTAAGCTGGTCATCCCCCTTGACAATTGCCTTACAGTCGGCGCCATAGACACAGATATTCTCGGAAGATTCATTGAGGCATAACCGAAGCTCCTGCACACTGATCGCACCGCGCTGTGCGCCGACAAAAATCAGGTTGCATCTGCGTTTGATGTAGGTTCCGATAATGATGACCTGCCCGAGCAAACGCCTGGCTCGGTTCTGATCTTCCGTTTCCTGCAGTTCAGCCAGCAGATCCCACAGCATCGCGATCTGTCGATCAATCTGTGCCTCCATCATATCATACAAGCGGTTTTGCTCCGTCAGCTTTAACCATCTTGCATGCTGTGCATTCTCCGCCGCCAAAACGTCGCCGGTGTCATGCAACTCATCTCGTGTCAATTCCAGTTTCTTTTGAACCTGACTCAGCGCTGAGATGTCTTCCTTCCAGAATACCCAGCCGCGGCGCAACTTATGCCGTTTCAAAAGTGTATCGTCATCCAGATAGACGGTATCCTGCTGTATATGCCTTAGCTCACTTTGCGGCAAAGTTCCCTGCATGGCGGCAGATACATATTTAGAGCAGAACGCTTGATCGGTAATCTGAACAGGCAGGCTCGTCGCTTCAAAGAGCTCATCGTATCCGAGGTTGGAATGAATCAGTCCGCTTTGAATGCAGCATTCAAGGATGCTTGCAAAAATCAGGCACTGTGACACGGTCATATCGCCCGCGAGCACCCAGACCCAATAGACATTTTTGGCATACGCATAAACATATACCAGCGAAAGCGCAAACGGAACCAACGGCAACCAGCGAATTTTCCTGCTATGCGGGATACGACAGTTTTTCACCATCGAAAGAAACGCAAACCCTGCGCACAGAACCTCCCAGCCCAGCACGAAGAAAAAACCGACCTCATACCGATACTCCCGGTCCGATAAAATGCCGGACGGGAAAGAAAATACCTGCTGATGCAGATCATTGGTCAGAACGAGCAAAAGCAGCAGCAATGTCGGAAGATACAGAAGTTTTGTCCATCGCGGCAGACGAAAGTCTTCTCCCTTGCCCAGCGACTGGGAAACGAAGACCGACAGCATGGGGATAAACAGCATCGGAAAATAATAGAAATACCACAGCAGGCGTTCTGCATCCATGTTATCAATGGAAAACTTGATTGAGCGCAGCAGAATCCACAGCACCATCAGCGCCGAAATCGCCAGCATGTAGTGCCGCACCTGCACCTGTACGATGCGCGCCCAAAGAGAGTAGCACCACACGCTGAACAAAAACAAATAGATTGCGCTTCGCAGGTAGCTGACAGCCGGAGAATGAAAATAATACCGGCTTGCATATCGGAGCCACATGGCAAACGCAATGAGCACCAGCAAGCCCAAGGCGTACAAAAGGCTTCTTTTCGTCGTTTTGCTCATGCCGCATGCCCCCAAAAATTAGTATATTTATATGGATAGTATATCATGCGGATAGACAAAAGGCAACACGTTTTGTCCTCTTTATACAGAGAACTGTGACAAAATTTGGCTTTGCAACGGAAAATAATTACAAATCCTATCCAATTGGAGGGGGCGGAAATGGAAGATAACGGCTAAAATATAGATGAAGGATTCAAAGGAAGAGAAAGGCGGTGGAAAAGCACAAATGCGAAGAATTGTATTGGATATGAAGGGCGGACTTCTGTCGGAGGCGGTCATGCAATCACTTTCGGGATGCGACCCGGATTTCCTTATCTACCGTTCTTCAAAGCCGGAAGAAACGCTGGCGTTGTGCCGGACCTGCCGTGCCAATGTGTTGGTGATGGAGGTCATCCGACAGGGAATCTGGAAGCTGAGTGAGAGACTCAAGATCTGCAATGCCGTAAAGCAACTTGGTTGGACGTGTAAGGTTCTGCTTTTGGTGGATGAGGACGCGGATAAACTGCTTGCCTCCGAAGTGCGGCAGGCGGTAAAGGATCAGCTGGTTGATAATTTTATTTATGCATCGGTATCGCCGACTTACCTCGCGGGCGTAATTGACACGCTTTGAAAGGAGGAGTGAGAAATGAAAAAACTACTGCGATTGATTCTGATATTTCTGGTATTTGCGCTCATGGCGGCGCTGTCCGCGATTACCGCGCTTGCGTGCTCGCCGGACGACAATAATCCGGAACATCATGAAAACGTTATACAGACCGAGGAGAAAAAGCCAACCTGCCTGGAGGGAGGATACTACGAACTGGAATGTACCGTCTGCGGGTGGAGCCGCGTCTTTTCCATCGGCGACATCGTGCCCCACGAATTCGGGCCGTGGGAGATCGTTAAAGAGCCCACCTGCACAAAAGCCGGCGAGAAGCGAGCCTATTGCAGTACATGCAACAAGTGGTATCCAGAGCTCGTGCCGGCAACGGGCCACAGCTGGTATAAGTACTATACAAAAGAGCCTACCTGCACCACGGCAGGAGAATACTACACCTACTGCCGGAATTGCCCTGCGAGCCAGGGGCGCTCCACAGAACCTGCCACGGGTCACTTCTGGGTCGTCTGGAAGCAAGTATTCGCTACCTGCACCACGCCGGGATATACCGAATTTGTCTGCGACGACTGCGGCGCGGATGGGGGGACCACGACGACGCCCGCCAAGGGGCACAGCTTCGGCGCGTGGTTTACCACGACGCAGGCCACCTGCACGGAGGAAGGCATGCAGAAGCGGGAGTGCGCAACCTGCGGTGCGACGGAGACAAAATCGATCGCCAAGACGGGACATAAATTCGGCGCGTGGTTCACCACGACGCAGCCTACCTGCATGGAGACCGGCATCCAAAAGCGGGAGTGTACGCAATGCAGTGTAACGGAGACAAAAGCGATTGCCAAGACGGATCACAATTGGGACGCCGGGAAAGTGGTCGCACAACCGACAACAAGCCAAGAGGGAGTTATGCAATGGATATGCAATATGTGCGGCACGATACGCACAAATCCAATTCCCAAGCTCAAGCCGGGAACGACTGCGGCTCCGAGCACAACACCGACTCCGGCGCCTACGGCTCCACCACGCACATCCGCCACAGCCACGCCGAAGGTTACGCCTACGGCTCCACCACGCACATCCGCCACGGCTACGCCGAAGGTTACGCCTACGGCTTCACCGCACACATCCGCCACGGCTACGCCGAAGGCCTCGGCAACAGCATCACCTAATGCGGCTGCCTCGGCCTCGCCGGGTATTTCGCCTACGGCTTCACCCGGTGCATCAATTTCGGGGACAGCGGATAGCGACGGAAAGAATGGAGATAGAGGCGAAAAGAACGGATTTGGTGTGAACACTGTCGGTAAAGATGTTCCTCAAAAGCAAGAAAAGAACAATGTGCAGGCGACAGAGTACAGCTTCTCCGTGGGAAAAATCCTTGTATTCACACTTGTGCCAACGTTTTTGATTGTTGCTGTCGTCGTTTTTCTACTCGTTTGGAGAAAGAAAAAAAGACAGGTTTAACGGACAGTCTATCCGGCTGGTGAAGAGTTCGAGCTCATCGTACAGCGTGGCCTGTCAATGAGCGACAGTTCGTGAAAGATTGGCAGATTGATAATTCTATTACACGCTGGGATCACAGATCTATTTCACAGGTGTGATTGATATACATCATTTAGAAAGGAGTGGTTATGTTGCAGGTTGTAATTCAGAAAATTCCGGAAAATTTGCAGGAATTTGAAATTCTTGCCGCTAAAGGGCGGCAGCCGGAACATATCTGCGCACTGTTTCTGTGTGCGTTGGCGCTGTTTGACAAGGACAAAGATGCAGGCGTTGCCGCGATGAACCTTCTGCGCGGTCCTAAGCCCATGGCACCGTATGACTGTCAGTTTCTGCGCGACCGACTGCGCGGCAAGGTCTATCTGCCGCTTGCATATTTTGAAGGCGCAACGCCGGAAAATGGGTATCAGCCGTGCATGCCATACACGCTGAACGTGTTGGCAGACCCCAGACCTCAGGATATAGAGCCGGGCTATATGCGCGTGTTTCTTAAAACATCCGGCGCGGATTCACCGCGTCCCATGAAATTGCGGCAGAAGGCTTCGACCGGCGAATGGTTCCTCTGGGAATATTCCAGTATTCTCAGCGGTATCCGTATTCCCGCGGCGGAAGATCCGTGGGCATAATAAGTAAAGAAAGGGAGTACAGAAAATGGGACTCATTAAAGCAGCATTGGGTGCGGCCGGCGGCGTAATGGCCGACCAATGGAAAGAGTATTTTTACTGTGAATCAATTCCGGAAAACGTTATGGCGGTCAAGGGACAGCGGCGCGTTTCCGGGCGCAGCAGCAACACAAAGGGAAGCGAAAACATCATCTCGAACGGTTCCGTCGTTGCGGTGGCGGACGGACAGTGTATGATTATTGTTGATCAGGGCAAGGTTGCGGAGCTTTGCGCCGTGCCGGGTGAGTTTGTCTATGACAGCTCGACGGAGCCGACGATCTTCTCCGGTGAGTTGGGAACCAGCATCTTAGACACGTTCAAGAATATCGGCAAACGCTTTACTTTCGGCGGCGAGCCGCCCAAAGACCAGCGTGTCTACTATTTTAACACGAAGGAGCTCATTGGCAATAAGTACGGCACGCCCTCTCCGGTGCCGTTCCGCGTTGTCGACCAGCGCGCGGGCATTGACATTGACATCGCCATTCGTTGCTTCGGCGAGTACAGTTACCGAATCAGTGATCCGATTCTGTTCTACACGAACGTATGCGGCAACGTCAGTGAAGACTATACCCGCGACCGTCTGGACGGTCAGCTGAAAACCGAGCTTTTGACGGCGCTTCAGCCCGCGTTTGCGAAGATTTCCGACATGGGAATCCGCTATTCCGCGCTACCCGGTCATACAATGGAACTGGCCGAGGCATTGAATGAAGTTTTATCCGGAAAATGGCGCTGCCTGCGTGGACTTGAGATCGTTTCCTTTGGCGTTTCGTCGGTCAAGGCGAGCGAAGAGGATGAGCAGATGATTAAGGAGCTGCAGCGTAATGCGGCGTTTATGGATCCGACGAGAGCGGCAGCCTATCTTGTCGGTGCACAGGCTTCCGCGATGCAATCTGCGGCGTCGAATCAGAATGCAGGCCCTGCAATGGCGTTTATGGGCATGAACATGGCAGGTCAGGCAGGCGGCATGAACGCGCAGAATCTCTATCAGATGGGCGCACAGCAGCAAGCAGCGCAGCCTGCTCCGGCTCCGGCAGCAGCTGAAGGATGGAACTGTTCGTGTGGACAGAGCGGTATTACCGGAAAATTCTGCCCGAACTGTGGCAGTAAAAAGCCGGAACCAAAGCCTGCCGCCGAAAGCTGGAAATGCCCGCAGTGCGGCGCGACGGCAAGCGGAAAATTCTGCCCGGAATGCGGCACCAAAAAGCCGGAATCGCAGGCAAACGGCTGGACGTGTAGCTGCGGTGCGGTGAACAAAGGAAAGTTTTGCGCTGAATGCGGCAAACCGAAACCGGCCGGTGTTCCGCAGTACAAATGCGACAAATGCGGCTGGGAGCCGGCTGACCCGACACACCCGCCCAAGTTCTGCCCGGAATGTGGCGATCCGTTTGACGACGGGGATTTGAAGTGAAAAAAGCATCCATAATCGCTCTGACCATCGTGTCGACGGTTGTGTTTATCGCACTGGCGGGCGTATCACTGTATCGGTATTTTGTCGATAGCCGGATTCAAGATGGAGTTAGGATGGAAAACCCGGATACATACAGAGCAGGAAAAGATCTGGTGGAATTTGAGTGGCGACAGAACCACAGGAATTTTTACAGCTGCTTTTCACTGAAATTCTACCGGGAGAAGGATATGCCTCTGCTGACCGGTCGGTTTCCGGACCGATCCGGCGACGAGATGAGAGAAAGCGAAACGGATGCGTTTTCCAACCCAATCCCTTGGCAGCTTACATGGGTGCAATGGTTTGAACTTCAGAATATGCTGGCAGAGTCGGATCTGCCCGCATACCGAAAGCCGTCTCCAAATGTCCAGGACGAGACCGACAGCGAAATCCGGGTCATTTGGCGCACCGATGACGGGAACGAGATTCAAAAGCTCAGCGGCAGCCATGCAGAAGCGCTGGAGACCTTGGTGCTGAGTATTGCCGAAGAAGCTTATGCCACGTCAAACCTTGAAACGGAGTAATGCGAGGTATACCAAACGGCAGTCGTACATTTTGCGCAGAATGTGGGGCCAAACGCCCTGCGAAAGAATAAAAACGAACCATACGATTTATTGTAACAGGAGGATTTACCATGAAAGGACATAAATTTTTGAAGGTTACCGGAATTCTGATGATCATTGCCGCAGTATTTTCCATCATCGCGGGCGTGTTGGTCGGCGGACTGGGTGCGCTGGCAGCGGGACTTGGCGCGGCATCCGGGCTGACGTTCACCTACTGGGCAGCGCTGATCCTGACGCTGGTCGGAGGAATTTGCCAGATGATTGCCGGAATCAAAGGCATTAAGCACAGTAAGCGCAGCGAAAAAGCAGGAAAGCTCATCGTGTGGGGCGCGATTGTGGCCGTATTCAGCGTATTGAGCATTGTGATGAGTCTGGTCAACGGCGGCGAGTTTAATGTCGTAAGCGTCCTGACAGGAATAGCTATTCCGGCCTTGTATATCTACGGTGCGGTACTCAATTCCAAGGCAGACACGCAGTAACCGTATAATTCAAGTAGCATACACAAAGGAGTTTGATACTATGGGACTGTTTGATAAAAAATATTGCGATATTTGCGGAGAAAAGATAGGGTTACTTGGCAACCGCAAGCTTGAAAACGGCAATCTCTGCAAAAACTGCGCCCAAAAGCTTTCCCCTTGGTTCTCTGATCGACGCAACAGCACTGTTGAGGAAATCAAGGCACAGCTTGATTACAGGGAAGAAAACCAGAAAAAGGTTGCGGCATTCCACACAACCAGAACGCTCGGCGCGGACACCAAGGTGCTTCTTGACGAGGACGCGGGAAAATTCATGGTGACACGTGCCAGAAATCTCACGGAAGCCAACCCGGATGTTTTGGATTTTGCAGACGTGACCGGCTGTAATCTCGACATTGACGAGAGCCGCACAGAACTTAAGCGTGAGGATAAGGACGGTAAGGAGATCAGTTACAATCCCCCGCGGTATGAATACTCCTATGATTTCTACATCACCATATTCGTCAACAACGATTACTTTGACGAAATACGCTTCAAAATCAATTCCGGTTCCGTAGATATTACACCGCCCCCCGCCATGCGGCCGGGAATGACGACCCGATGCAATCCGGAGACTAACGTTGAGTACCGCAATTGCAAAAAGCTCGGCGAGGAGATTCGTCAGGCGCTCACACAAGTCAGAAAGGATGTGCGTGAGAAGATCGAGCAGGCGGCAGCCCCCAAAGCGGCGGTCACTTGTCCGTACTGCGGCGCGACTACCACGCCGGATGCCAGTGGCTGCTGCGAATACTGCGGCGGCGCGGTAAACGGCTGAGACACCCAAAAATCGTAAATCAGAAAGGTTGGAAAGAAACATGAAAAAGTTTGTAGCACTGGTTTTGATCGCAGCAGTATTGCTGGGCCTCGTTGCCTGCGGCAGCAAGGATGCACTGGCGGGTACATGGTCCGCCGAATTTGAGTATGACGGCACGATCACCTGGACCTTCGACGGAAAAGGCAAATGCACCATGGAAAATGCTTATATGAAACAGGACGGTACTTACACCATTGAAGGTGATCAGCTTACGGTGACACTGGAGGCATGGAGTGACCCATCTACTTATACATTCTCCGTGGATGGAAACAGCCTTACCATGAATGAAAATTCCGGCTACGGCATCAGCGGCACCTTTACAAAAAAATAGCCGTGTAGCTTACCATTAACACTATCCGCCCTCTGACCTTTTAGAAAGGAGAAAAAACGATGAATAACCTTACAGGCAGCATGAAAGACGTTGCATTCGCTACCAGTCCCCGTGAATTTGATCTTCCTTATTCAACCACACTGGAAGAAATCATGCAGAAGCTCAATGCGCGCAGAGCAGCGTTCCAGATGCCATTCCAGATCAAAGGCGGCGTTCCCGGACAGCGCATCTCGTTTGAGAAAGAACCAAATGTGGACGTTGGCCTCTGGCTTTACCTCAAGGATGGCACACACATCCGGATTCAGCCGGTCATTACGGAGGCTAAGATGTCGGTTGGCGGTATGCGCGTTGATAAGAACAGCGCACTGCGCAAGGGCCTAAAGGGTGCGACGGTCGGTCTTGCAACGGAGCGTGGCGCCTATATTGACACCGTGACGGAAACCGTGAAGAAGATTTTGAACGGTGAGGCAGTAGGAGACTATGTTGCGCCGGAGGTTCCGGTCGAAACGAAGGACTGGATGACAACATTCTTGCTTTGCTTCTTCCTTGGCGGTCTTGGCGTCCACCGCTACTATGTCGGTAAGATTGGCACAGGCATTCTCTACACGCTGACGGCAGGTCTGTTCGGCATCGGATACCTTGTCGACTTTATCAAGATTCTCTGCGGTAAGTTTACCGACAAGGACGGAAACCTTATCCAGCGCGAAAAGAAATAAGAAAAAATGTCTCAGGTAGGCACGGCTGCTTTTTGCCGGGATTATACGTTGTTTTCTGCTGATCGGCAGATTTGTGCACCCCTGAAGGATATTAGGAGGAAATTATGAAACAGACGAAGACCAAGCTTCTATGCCTGATTCTTACGGCACTGATGCTGCTCAGCGGCCTCACCGCCTGCGGAAAGGATAAGGAGGGGAAAGACTCCAATTTAATCAAGCTCGGTGACTATGAGCTGCTCTACAAGGGCGCATGCATCATGGAAGATTCGGACGGAAACGACGCAATCGTTCTGACACTGGACTTCACAAACAACAGCAAGGAAAACGCCTCATATCTCTGGAGTGTCGATGAGACGGTTATGCAAAACGGTGTAGAGCTGGAACCTGCATCTATTATCACGGACTATGAGAACCTTGAAACCGTAGTGAGCGATCAGTTTACGGATGTTGCGCCGGGTGCAACGCTGGAAGTGCGGACGGCCTTCGTGCTAAAAGACACGACCAGTGAAGTCAAAGCGACCTTTGAGGAATTTCTCGGCAGCAAAAAAGGTACAATCACCATTGACCCGGCTACACTCAGCCGGGAAACAGTCTCCCATACGGAACCGGAAACCACCAATACGACCGGAGACACATTGCTCGATTGGTGGAACGGCGAATGGTACGGCTGGTGGAAGATGACCGGCTGCTCAGGCTATTACGAAGAAGAGGGCATGGAAGGTCAATGGTGGGACGTATGCGGCACGATTGACATTGGCGCGGACTACACGGGAACGGTCACACTCTGGGACGAGGACTACACCAGGACAAAGCCAATGGCCACGGTATCCGTCAGCCTGAATGAAGCCGGAACCGGTGAGCACGGCACGGTGATGTCCGAGAGCGGCTGGTTTACTGATGCGGCGGTGGAGCACGCCGACTGGATCGTCGACCCCGGACTTTTGGACTATGACAACACAATCTGGATCAGCGGCGACTATGAAGACGGTGATGATGAGTTCCACTATGACATCTATCTGCGCCCGTGGGGCCAGTACTGGGATGACATGGAAGAGGATGCATATCCTTACAGTTATACCGACTGGTATCTGCCGCTGATTGACGCAGGCAAATCCATGCCGGATGCCATCGGAGAAGGTGCTTCGGCGGAGAATGCTCCGACCAACCAGACGAATGCGGCAGTTCCCGGCGGAAACGGCATCGTGACCGAAGAGCAGGTGCAAAAGGGCTACGTTTGGATGAACGAGGTCAATAATAATATTTTTGACGCTACTTACGAGGATATCGTTGCCTACTTCGGCGTAGAAGGCGAGTTTGTCAAGGAAGAGTACAGCGACCACATGAAGGCAAACTACCGCTACTACAAATGGATATCCAAGGACGATGACTCCCATTTCATCTACGTCAATTTTAAGGAGAACGAGTCGGGCGTTTATACGGTGAGTGCGTACAACACCAACGGCTTCTCCGGCACAGAAGCCATAGAAAAGTATCTGGACATCGTGAAGGCCGAGGCCGCTGAGGCGAACAAGGCAGCATCTGCAAACGCCGAGATGAAGGACTTCTCCGCGGAAATCGCCCAGTTTGCAAAAGACGATGTTAAGGTCAAGATCATGACGAAGATCCCGGTATCCGGCTGGTCGTTCGATGATAGTGGGCGCTGCCTGGTGGAAAACGACGATCCCACAGCGTTTGGTGCGGGCGCCATCCAGTTTGAGGTGAGGGAGAACGTTGAAAAATTTGATTCCTACAAGGACAAATTCGAAAACTACAAGGATATCGAGGACCGCGTGATCGGCGGCATCACCTTCCGCGGCCGCACCTATAAGTACATCGGCTACGAATGGATTCAGTATATCGCGCAGCTTGACGACAACCGCGCCCTTTCCATCGGCCTTCGGGATATGGACTGTGTACCGGGAACGATGCCCGACATCATTCTCAACAACATGACGTTCCAATAAAAAACGGCTCCCGCTCCAATTTGGAGCGGGAGAATCCGATTATTCGCGAAAAAACGGAGGTAATGCGGTGAAGTTCAAAGCGCTCCTCATCGCAGCAGGTCTGGGTATGAGCCTGCTCGGTCTGACCTCCTGCGGTCAGGTCGACGGATGCACCTATCCGTACCCGGAAACATCGGTCCTTTTTGACGATTTCCACATTACAAAAACCATTTACAGCCAAGGGACGATGAGGCTCTATTATCGCGGCGTGCAGTTCAAAGACAATCCCATCCGCTGCTACGGCGCGAATTTTGAAGATTTAGGCGATCAGTTTGACCATACGTTCCGAAACGGTGTTCTGACCGTTCAGGCGGATTTTGCCGAAAAGATCAGCGGGCTGACAATCGAGGACAGGGCGCACGATATCATCTATCGTCTGCGTTATCTGGACTCCCCGCAGTTTGCATGGCTGGCAGACGTGTTTTGGTACGATGAAGGCTGGAGCGAAACGGGAGACCGCGAAGCGTATTACAGTGCGGCCGAGCTGCAAGCGGAAGCCGACAGAAAAGCCGAAAGCCAAAAGGAAGCACAGGAGGTCTTTGCGTTGCTGGAAGGCACGTGGATTACGGAGGACGGCCTGCAAAAATATGAGTTTGTCGCAAATGAGGACAAAAACGGTATGAACTGTTGTACTATGTGGTGGAACAACGAGACACAAGAATGGTACAGCTGGAGCATTTTTGCCGAGTCCGCATTCCGGACGAAGAGCTTTGACCTTGGTTGCGATGCAGATTGCGTTTACGACGAAGTTGCAGAGAAGGCCGAAAAACTGATTACCATTTTACTTGTCAACAGTGACCATGCAGCGGCTGACATGCGCATCTTGTACGATTCGGAAGAAAACGTCATAAAGGACACGGATGCAATTTATCACAAACAGTGAGTTTGCGGGACATATCCGGAAAATGCGGTTATAACTGTGTTCGGCACTACGGACTGCGCTTGCGGGCTGTAACGCCAACTGGGAAGTGAGGAACTTAGATGGCAACACAAATCACAAATTATCAATGTCCCGCCTGCACGGGACCGCTCCATTTTGTAGGAGAATCCGGCAGGTTGGAGTGCGATTACTGCGGCTCAAGCTTCGATGTCGCAGAAATTGAGGCGCTCTACGCGGAAAAAGAAACAAAAGCAGCGGAAGCGGCGCAGAAGCAGGAAGAAACAGAAGCGGCTCAAAAAACTGCCGAAGCGGAAAAACAAAAGGCCGCCGCAGGCGGCTCTGACTGGGACACTTCCGGCCTGAACGAGGACTGGGGCGCGGACGCGGCTGACATGAAGGCTTACAGCTGCCCGTCGTGCGGTGCGGAGCTGCTCTGCGACGCAACGACTGCGGCTACGTCCTGCCCATACTGCGGAAATCCGTCGGTGCTTCCGGGTCAGTTCGCCGGCATTTTGAAACCTGATTTTGTGCTTCCCTTTAAGCTGAGCAAGGAGGATGCCATCAAGGCGCTGAAGAAACACTATCGCAAAAAGCCGCTGTTGCCGTCAACGTTCTCCAAGTTCAATCATCTTGAGGAGGTCAAAGGCGTGTATGTACCCTTCTGGATGTATGACGGTGCGGCCAGCGGAAGCGTGCAGTTCCATGCTACCACTGTACATAAGTACACCTCGGGAGATTATGAAATCACGGAGACAAGCCACTACGATGTGCGCCGCGCCGGTTCTATTGGCTTTGAGAAAATCCCGGTGGACGCGTCGAGCAAAATGCCGGACGACTACATGGATTCCATCGAACCGTATGACTATACAGACCTAAAACCGTTTTCCACGGCATATCTGCCCGGATTTTTGGCAGACAAATATGATGTGAGCGTTGAAAACAGCCGGGAGCGGGCAGACAAGCGCTGCGCGGGTTCGCTGGTGTCTGCGCTGGAAAGCACGGTTTCGAATTACACCACCTGCAATGAAACGAGCCGAGACATCTGTTTGAAGCGCGGCAAAGTGCATTACGCGTTGCTTCCCGTCTGGATCCTAAATACAAAGTGGGAAGGAAAAGATTTCCTTTTTGCCATGAATGGTCAGACAGGTAAGTTGGTAGGCAACCTTCCTGTCAGCACGAAGCGGGTTGTCGGTTTGTTTGCAGCAATCGCGGCGTCACTCAGTGCCATCGGCGTGACTGCGCTGCTGCTTTTGGCACACTAGGGAGGGCGGAAAAATGAAAGAGAGAATACGCTGTCTCCTGCTGACGTTTATAATCACGCTTGTATTCTGCGTGAATGTATCCGCAACCGAGCAGACAGGTGCACAGCTTTATTATGTGACGGATGAGGCCGGACTTCTCAACGAAAACGAAAATATGATGCTGGAAAAGATGGCGGAAACCGTCTCCCAAAAATACGGCATCGGTGTATATATCGTAACCGTGGAGGATTATCGTGACTTCCATTCTGAAGGTGTCTATAAGGCAACCTATACCATCTATCACGAATACACGATGGGCGAAGGACCGGACCGCGACGGGATCATGCTCCTGCTCAGCATGGATGATCGCGACTGGGCAATGTTCTGTTATGGCCCACACTGTGAGTATGCGTTCAACAGCTATGGTCAGGAGAAGCTGGAAAAGGTATTTCTCGATAACTTCGGTGAAAACGACTGGTACGGCGGCTTTGAGGATTACATCAAAGAATGCAGCGTCTATCTGGAAAAAGCAGCCTCAGGAAAGCCGGTTCGAGCGAGTTTGTTTTTTCCGATCCTTATCGTGATCGGTCTTTCCCTACTGGCAGCAGTCGTGATCGTCTCTGTGATATGGCAGAAAATGGAAAATGTATCAAAAAAAGCAACCGCTAACGCCTATGTTTCCGCGGGACTTCAGCTTACAGAGCAAACAGATCATTTTACCCATAAGACGACCTCCAGCCGGAAGATTGAGCGCAGCTCTTCCGGCTCCGGCGGCGGGAGCAGCCAAAGCGAATCCGGCGGAGGCGGTTCCGGCCGAAGCGGAAAATTCTGAAAGGAGTGGCTATGAAAATAACACCCAGACGCATGTTCGCGCTATTGCTGGCACTGGTTCTGTTATTGTCGCTTTGCGCCTGTACGCAGAAGACGCAAACGGAGCCTGACGAACCCAAAATAAATACTGCCCACAAAAAAACTCCGGAAAGCCAACAGGCGGAAGCTGTATTACAGAGCGACGGGAACGATTTTGTATCACAGGATAAGACCGTGGACACACCGCCGGTGCAATACGCGTTTTCACAGGAGGCAGAGACATCGCTTGGATGGTTGCGAGACAGGATGGATTTTCCGACGACAATGTTTGGCGCGGCGTATCTCGGCTATGTCGGCGGTCTGTTCGATGAGGGTTTCGAGGCGGGTTTCCTTGCGTGGCTGCAGGAAACCAATGAGGCAATGCTCCTCGAATACCCCTTTATCGCAGAGATCAATGATGAGCACATCATCGGCAGCGCGGGGCATCTGTACTGCATTGTGCCAGTCGACGAGAACGCAACGGTTGCAATCAACCGTGTGCAATGGAACGAAAAAACACAGACCGATGAGGTCACAGAGGTTCTCTACCGGTCAGAGAGCGGCGAACCGGTGCTGCTCTTTGCAAATCTTGACGGCATTGCGCATGAGGCCGACACCCAGGTCTTTATCACCGACAACAGCGGGAACACCTGCGAATGGTATCCCTCGCTTGATGCGATGAGCCATCTTGCACCGTGTACATCGGAAGCCGGTGACTATCTTTCATTCGATTTTACGGAATATGCCTGGTATGATATCCCATCCGAATTTGCCGGTTGGCTTTCTGACGGCTGGACTGGCGTGACCGCGCTTGGCCTTGCCGGATCGCAGAGTACAGGCACGGACTGGATCACAGAAACCATGGTAGAGGAAACCGGCCGCTATGCCTATTTCTCGCTGCGCTTCTATCTCGAGGATGAGACGGGGGGTACAGTCGATCTGGAGTGGACATACGAAGACAGCGACGACATTGAGGAGATGTGGAGCGGCTTCTGGGCGATTCAAACGATTCCGGACGGGCCAAGCTATGTGACGCTCAGCTTGTCGCTTGTGGGCGGTAACAGCTACGGTGTCACGGACGGCCCGGTGTATCTGTGTGAGACGTATCCTCTCCTGATCAGCCCGAGCGGCACGGAGCTGCTAATCGGCGCGAGTGAGAGCGGCGTTTGTCTGCCGTTCATGTCGCAAAGCACGACAGCATGTGTGCTGACACAGGCCGCAGGATAGAAAGCGTGCAGGAAGCAAACTACTTTGAGGTTTGCATTCACAAATTTTGTTTGGTAGCAATCTACCGTCCAAGTCCATGTCCGGGGCAATGACCTGTTCGGCTTAAGCTACCGCTCAAGGACACAGCTTCCCTCGGAGATCGCCGCTGCTGCATTTCGGAGTTTTAAAGAGCGGTATTCTTGGAACACGAAAGTCAGAGCGGTCACCGTCCGTTCCATTGAACTCTCGCCCAAAGACAGCGTCGAGCAGCTCACGCTGTTTGATAATGTCCAGCACCGCATGGCAATGGAGAAAGTACAGGATGCTGTGGAAGAGATTCGTGGTCGCTTTGGCAAAAGTGCCATCTCTTACGCTTGCCTCATAGGCGATTTAAAAATGCCCACAGACGGAAGAGATAAAATCAAAATGCCGGGGCTAATGTATCAATAAACGATGTTTTTCAAATATTTTCTGCTTTATGTCCGTGCTATGAAGCGCTGAAAGCGAAAGCGGCGAAGTTCGACGCGGCGGAAGAAGCAGGAAAGACCGAACTGCAAAAGGCGCAGGGCTGCCGGGATTTCCGAGCGAGCTCTGCGCCTTTTTTATTTTCAGAAAAATAGCACCCCGGGCCGAAGGATGGGTGACCGCGGGGCGCTTGACAGATTTACAATTGAATTATATAAAACCGTAAAGGAAATGTCAATAGAAAATTCGAAAAAATGTGGATATTTTTCATGTTTTTAACCTGCTTTTAACGTATTCTTTTCTTTTATCTTTGCAGAAGTCTATTGCAAACCGACACGCAGCGTGGTACAATCGGCTTAAAGAAGTACGTGGAGGAGATTTTGTCGTGAACATGAAAACAATCGGTTCCGCCGTTGTAATCATCTTGGCCGCCATAGTCGGGCTATTCCTCGGCGCTGCCATGAACGACGGGTTAAGCGGCTCCATACTGCTCGCGGTCATCGCAGGGTTCGTCTGTGTGATCTATACGATTGAAAACAGTGGCAAGAAGTAGGGGATTTTTTATGATTTTACGGTTTAAACAGCGCTTTTTTTCATGGTTCGACAGCTACGATATTTACGATGAGAACGGCAACACGGTGTATGTCGTCAAAGGGCAGCTCTCCTGGGGACACTGCCTGAAAATTTTTGACGCTTACGGCGAAGAGGTCGGCACGGTAAAAGAGCGCATCTTCACGTTCATGCCGAAATTCGAGATGTATTTTAAAAACCAATATGTCGGTTGCATCAGCCGCGAATTTACACTTTTTAAGCCGAAATACAACGTAGAATGCAACGGCTGGCATGTGGAGGGCAACGTTTTGGAGTGGGATTATACCGTCGTTTCCGGCAGCGGTCACGATGTGGCAAGCATCTCCAAAGAGCTGTTCAACTGGACGGACACGTACCTTTTGAACATATACGACCCCGCAGACGCACTGTGCGTTTTGATGATCGTGCTTGCGATCGACGCCGAAAAGTGCAGCCGAAATAACGGCTAAACGCTATTTTCTGTACAGAAAAGACCTCCGCTCAAGACTGTTTGGCCCGAGCAGAGGTCTTTTCTTTTCCCAAAATTTAAAATGCGTAGAACAAAATGCCGAGACCGGCGGAAAGCACGATCATCAAAATGGGCGAGGGTGCTTTCTTTTTAAAGTGCTTATAGCCAAAGTGCAAAGTAATCAGCAGCAGCAAAATCACAACACCGCGCAGATCGACCTCGGGGGCGCTTCGTATGGTCGTAAAGCTAAATAGCGTGCTAAGGCCCATCGTCAGCGCCGTAGCCAAAATGAGCGCCACCACGCACGGACGCACGCCGGAGAGGAATGCCTGTACACCGGCGTATTTCAGCAGATTACTCAACACTGCCGCAATGAGCAAAATAATGACGAACGAGGGGAGCACCACGCCCAAAGTCGCGAGCAGACTGCCCAACACGCCGCCTTGCGAAGATCCGATGAACGTCGCCATGTTGACGGCAAGCGGGCCGGGGGTCGATTCGGACACCGCAATGAAGTTGATGAACTCGCTTTCCGTGAGCCAGTGATTCGAGAGCACGGCTTCGCGGATGAGGGAGATCATGCCGTAGCCGCCACCGAACGACACTGCGCCAATCTCAAAGAAAGTCAGGAATAATTTAAAATAGATCATTTCACGTCACCGCCTTTTCCACGCAGGCGCTGTATGAAGTAGGCCGCAAGACCAACCACACCGCTAAGCAAAATAAAGTAGATGGACGAAAACGAAACAGCGAAAACGGAAAATGCTATCATGCAGACCGCTACGCCTGTGACAAGCACGGTATTGAACGCCGTCTTTTCAAGACTTTTCAGCATGCGCACGCCGGCGGAAAAGATGAGGTACACAACGCACACCTGAATTCCGCGGAACGCGCAGGAAACGAATTTCAAGCTCAAAAACTGGTCAAAGAATAGGGAAATGAGGTAGATGATGACAAACGAAGGAATACACACCCCAAGCGTGGCCGTCGCCGCGCCGGGCACACCGGCAATGTGATAACCGATATACGTTGCGCTGTTAATAGCTATCGGGCCCGGCGTAGACTCCGCAATCGCGATCATGTCGAGGAACTCTTTTTTATCAATCCACTTTTTCTTTGCGATAAATTCATTTTCCAGCAAGGCAACCATCGCATAGCCGCCGCCGAACGTGAAAGCGCCGATCTTCAAAAATGTGAGGAACAGCATACATAGTTTTTTCATTTTCAACCCCATTTTCTGCTAATTTAAACACGATAATCATACACCGTTTCACCGAAAAAAGCAATAAAAAAGGAAGCAGGCGCTCCTTTTTGGGGAGTTCCTGCTTCCTTTGCTTTATTTTAAATTACTTAGAGAAGAGATTTGCCACACGGTTCCAGAAGCTGTCTTTGGTTTCAGTCTCGGTCGTGGTTTCTTCCGTGGTGCTCGTGCTGTTGCTGCTCGAGTCCGTTGCGGTGCGCATTACGTAGCTTACGGTCATATCCGTACCGTCTGCGCGGCCGGAGCCCGTGAAGCTGTCCGCACGATCCTTCATGATATCAATCACACGTGCCAGCGTGGAATCCGGGTCGGTGATTTCGCTGAAGCCGTCGAGCTTATCGTTGATTGTATCGGAGAACTCCGTCATGCCGTCACTGAGCTCGGACGTGCCGTCCTTGAGCTCTGCGCCGCCGGACTGGAACTGACCGATCGCATTCGATACGGTCTTGCTGGAGGATGAGAGCGTCTCCATGCCGCTGAGCAGCTGGTTCGTGCCTGCATCGAGCGTGCCTACGCCGGTTGCGAATGCAGAGGTGCCGGTTGCAAGCTGAGAAGCACCGTTGCCAAGCTTTGCAGCACCGTCGGAGATCGCGTTTGCCGCACCGACAACCGTGTCGGTATCTGCCGGATTCTCTGCGTTATACAGCGCGCCGGTCAGCGTATCAACACTGTCCATCATTTCGCCTGCCTGCGAGGAGAGGTCTTTGAATTCACCCATCAAACTCTTGAGCTCATCGGTGTTGATGTCCGGAATCGCCGCAGCAACCTGCTGCACAGCGCTCTGCTTTGCCGCCGCAAGCTCTTTGGAAGAAGTCACAGCTTCCGTAACAGCCGGGGCAACCTGTTCGGCAACCTTCGGGCCAATAGCCGATGCGATGGCGTCGGGGTCGATGCCGGAAGCGATCTTCGTGACCATGCCGGAGACCTGTGCGGTCACGTTGCCGATGACTTCGGCGCTCGGGGTGGAGGTAGACGCCTGCTCTGCCTGTGCGAGCGTTGCCAAAATAGCCGCTTTCTGCTCTTCGGTGAGACCGAGTGCTTTGTTGTTCAAAGCTGCTTCTACGTAAGCTTTCGAGGTCTGATAGCCTGCGCTGTAGCCGCCCTGATAAAGCTGTGTTGTAAGGGCTGCGGAGGCATTCGTGACGTCTTCGGAGGAAGCCGCCGCTTCGATGTTGGACTTGATATTCGATGCCGTAGCGCTGGAAGCTGCCGATGCCGCGTTGCTTGCCGCCGCATTCGCAGCCGCTTCCGCTGCGCCGCTTGCTGCACTGTCAAAGACCTGTTCAACGCCTGCGCCGAGCTGTGCTTTGAGTGCTGTCATATCTGGGATTTCAACGGTCTCCAGCTTGCCGGAAAGCTCGGTCATTTTGTCTTCAAGCGCGGTCTTCTTTTCGGAAGCCTCTACAAGGCCCGGGACAAGCTGCTGATTCATGACGCTCGCAAGCTGTGCGGTACTGTTCTGCAGCTGAATAGCGCCGAGGGAAAGCTCGCCGGTCTTCGTTGCCAAGAGCTGTGCGTTTTCAAGCAGGTTTTCCGTGCCGTTTGCAAGGGTCTGTGTGCCGATCAAAGCGCTGTCCACGCCGGCATCGAACTGGCTGTAACTCGAAGCAAACGTGTCAAGGCTTTCGACAAGTGTGCCCACAGCGTCATCCAGTGCGCCGGAACCATCCTTCAGCTGATCGATTGCATCGGTCAACTCATCCATCGTGTCTCCAAGCTCGTCGGAAACCTCATCGAGGTCGAGGTCGGAAAGGCTCGGAGCCGCGGCGAAGAGAAACGTCGGGACGGTGCAGTCCGTAACATCCGCTTCGAGGGTAAGGGTATCGAGCATCAGGTCGTCGAGCTTATCAAAGCTGTCGGGGAGCAGGTCGCTGACGGCTTCCTTCATGCCCGGCATTGCAAGGTAGCAGGCAACCTGTGTTTTGGAATCAGACTCCACAAGACCGTGCTCTGTTGTGATGTTCTTGAAGTTTTCGCTCGGCAGCACAGCCGCCGCAACGGTGAAGAACGGGGTATAGACGGTGCGCTTTTTACCGTTTACGGTCACTTCTTCGCCGGTGTTGTTCGTCAGCTTAACGGTTGCGACAAGGTGGCCGCTCTGACCCTTGAATTCATCGGCCGTAACCGCCTTGCCGTCGAGCGTATACTCGATGGAAACGCCGACTGGCGCCTGTGCGCTGTTCTTGCCCTGATAATAAATGTCGGTTTCGTCCGTCGTCCACTTGAGCGTATTGCCGGACTGTTCCGGCATCACGTCGCTCTTGAGGTTCTGGATATCGGAAAGGTCGCTTTCGTCGGTAACGGCATCAAAACCGTCATCGCTGTGCAGCCAATCGCTGGTGATCTGTTCCTGCACGGAACCGTCCGCGTTCAGGATGAGATAAGAGGTTTCTTTTTTCTCAACGGTAGCATCCGCCGCAAAGGCCGGGACAGCGCAGCCGAGGAGGAGAAGTGCGGAAATCGTAGCCGCAACGGATTTTGTAAGATACTTACTCATATTGATCGAGATCCTTTCTCTGAATCGATTATGCCTTTTTCTCGGTGATTTCGGGCTTTTTCAGCCAATGGAACGTGGTCTTTCTGAGGATCGGCTCCGTGATGACGAGCAGTGCCGGCAACACAAGCAGGATAACTGCCATACTGATGAGTGCGCCGCGGCTGATAAGCTTACACAGCACGCCGATGAGCTCCATACGGGAGACGAGGGACACGCTGAACGTTGCCGCGAAGAAGGTGAGACCGCTTGTTAAAATGCTCTGACTGCACTGTTCAACGGCAATTTGAGCCGCTTCCTTTGCAGTGTGACCCGCGTTACGCTCTTCGCGGAAACGCGTGGTCATGAGGATCGCATAGTCGACCGTTGCACCGAGCTGAATGGTGCCGATAACGATGCTTGCGATAAACGGCAGCGTCGTGCCGGTGAAGTACGGAATGCCGAGGTTGATCATGATGGCGCTTTCAATCGCCGCAACGAGCAGCACCGGAACAGAAGCGGAGCGGAACACGATGGCGATAATGACGAACACGACGATGATACTTGTGATGTTGACGTTATTGAAGTCGACATCCGCAACCTCGATCAAATCTTTCGTCATCGCGCCTTCGCCGGTAATGACGCCGTTCGGGTCGTACTTTTTCACAATATCGATCATTTCGGAGAGCTGGTTATTTTGCTCGTCACTGCCGCTCTTATAAGAGGAGTTTGCAAGGATCATCTTGTGGCCGCCGGCCTCGAAGATGTCGCGCACGTCGTCAGGAATAAACATTTCCGGGATCGCGCCGCCGACGAACTTTTCATAGCTCAAAACCTGGTGAATGCCGTCCACGCCGCTCAACTCATCGGAAAGATCGGAGAGATTTTTTTCAGAAAGGGTATCGTCCACAATGATGAAGTGGGACGTTGTCATATCGAAGTCTTCCTTCAGGCGGTTCGTACCCGCAATGCCGGGAAGATCCTGCGGAAGCGCATCAAAGATCGTGTAGTAAACGGAAGTCTTTGACTGTGCAATGAAGAACGGAACGAAGATCACGATAAACGCAATCAAAATCGGCACACGGTGCTTCACGACGAAGTTCGAGGTACGCTTGAGCTTCGGGATGAACGTGCGGTGCGTGTGCTTTTCAATGGCACGACGGAACGTCATGATAAGGGACGGTAAAACCGTGATGGTGCAGATAACGCCGAGCAGAACGCCCTTTGCCATGACGACGCCGATGTCTTCGCCGAGCGTGAGCTGCATGGTGCACATGGCAAGGAAGCCCGCAATCGTTGTGAGGGAGCTGCCGGTGATGGAAGAGAATGTCTTTTTAATAGCCGCCACCATGGCGTCCTCATCGGATGCCGCCGTCAGCTTTTCTTCTTCGTAACGGTGCAGCAGGAAGATGGAGAAGTCCATCGTAACACCGAGCTGCAGGACCGTTGCCAATGCTTCCGTAATGTAGCTGATTTGGCCGAGGAAAATGTTCGTGCCGAAGTTATAGACGATTGGGAACAGCATGCCGAGCATGAAGATAAGCGGCACAATCGTTTCTTTCAGGCTGAGGAACAGAATCAGCAACGAAGCGCCCACAGCGCAAAGGATATACAAGGGCATTTCTTTATTGATGAGGCTCTTGGTATCTTCCAAAATAGCCGACATACCACCGATGAAGCAATCTTTATTCAAGATGTTCTTGATTTGCTTCTGCGCGTTCATCGTTCTGGCATCTGCGCTCGGGGCATCGAACTGAACGATGAGCATCGTTGCGCCGGAATCGTTATAGAAGAACTTCTGAATATCGCTCGGAAGCATTTCCTTCGGCGTCGTCACATCGATAAAATCGCTCGTCCACATGACCTTCTGTACGCCTTCGACCCCTTCAAGATCGCTTTTCAGTTTTAAGGTATCAGGCGTAGACATGTTTTCAACCGTAATCATGGAAACCGATGCCATATTGAAGTCATCCTCCAAATACGTCTCGCCGATCATGGAATCCAGATCTTTCGGCAGGTAGGTCAAAATATCGTAGTTAATGTAGGTGCCGAGCGCACCGAACACCGAGGGGATCAAAAGCAGAACCGCTAAAACAAGAATCAGCTTTCTGCGCTTCACGATCCATCGTGCAAAGTGCTCCATTTAGCACCGCTCCTTTCATTCGGGAACCATCCCGTTTATCTCGTTATGTAGTTTAGTCCAAAAATGACTAATAGTCAATATTAAAAACGACGAACTGTATGGGCAAAACAAATTGACTATTAGTCATTTTATTCAAATCTGTACAAAATGTTGTTTTTGGCTTGCTTTTTACGGTGTATCCGCCTTATACTATAAGACAAATAAAGGGATTACACAGTTAGATTTGAATGTTGGGAGGCCACAGCCATGCGCGGCGGTGTTGAACAGAAAAAAGAACAGAAAAAGGAGGGGCTGCTCGAGGCGGCCTATCAGCTTTTCCTTGAAAAGGGCGTTAACAAGACCTCGGTCGATGAGATCGTAAAGAAAGCGAACGTCGCAAAGGGTACGTTTTATCTGTATTTTCACGATAAAACCCAGCTTCTGCAGCAGCTCACATACCGCATTTCCGCGCGTGTTTTGAGTGAGGCCTATGAATATGCGGAAGGGCATAAGACCGGTGTTTTTGTAGAAGACATCATCCTCATGGTCGATTACATCGTGGAATACTTTAAAAGGAGCCGTCTGACACTGCGGCTTTTAGAGCGCAATTTCTCCTGGCCGATGATTGAAAAGCAGCTTGATCTAAGAGAAGACCCGTTGTGGGACAAGCTTGTCACTGCCATTGAGAGCAGCTCGCTCGCCGTGGGCTGCACAGAAGATGTCTTATATAAACGCGTGTTTTTGGTGGTTGAGCTCATCGGTTCCACTTGCTTTGCCACGATGATTGAAAATAAGCCGGATACAATAGACAATATGAAGCCCGTGCTTTACGACATGGTACGTAAGATGCTTGCATAGCATAAAGCTTATTGCCTTTGTAAAGTCAAACTGCTTTGTAAAGTCGTATTAACTTACACATAAACCTCCCGAGGCTGATTTAAAGATCGCCCTGGGAATTTTCTATGTTCGATTGAACTTTTTCGCAAGATATAGTAAAATAAAAACCAATAGTAAAGATGGAAACCAAAAAACGAGAAGACACAGAATCAACAGAACGGAGATCATTTGAACATATGGATAAATCGGAAATTCTTGCACTGCGTCGCGCAGTGCTGGAAAAAGACTTTGCACGCATGAATGACCGCCAAAAGCAAGCCGTGTTCACCGTAAACGGCCCGCTGCTCATTTTGGCAGGCGCAGGCAGCGGAAAAACAACGGTGCTCATCAACCGCATCGCGAATATCCTGCGCTACGGCGACGCGTACAACAGCACCTATCTGCGTGACGATCTCGATGAAAATGATATTGCCGCGTGCAAAGCTTATATTGAAAACGGCACGCCGCTCACAACGGAAACACAGGAGCATTTGAGTGTTTCTGCCTGCGCGCCGTGGCGCATCATGGCTATTACCTTTACAAATAAGGCCGCAGGCGAGCTGAAAGACCGCCTGTGTGCCATGCTGGGCGAGACCGCCAACGACATTTGGGCATCGACGTTCCACTCCACCTGCGCGCGTATTTTGCGCCGCGACGGCGAACGCATCGGGTATTCCTCGCACTTTACGGTGTACGATACCGACGACCAGCGCCGCTTGATGAAAAGCATCTTAAAAGAGCTCGACATTTCGGAAAAAAACATCACGCCAAAATCGATTTTGAACGAGATTTCCCGGGCAAAGGATTCTTTAATCTCGCCTGCTGAGTACGCCCTCACGGTCGGCGACGATTTCAGATTAAAGATTATCTCCCGCGCGTATACAACGTACCAAAAGCGTTTGGAAGACGCCGATGCTATGGACTTTGACGACCTCATCAACAAAGTAGTGGAGCTCTTCAAAAAGTGCCCGGACGTTCTGGAATACTACCAGAACCGTTTCCGCTACCTAATGGTTGACGAGTATCAGGACACAAACCATGCGCAGTACACATTTGTGCGCATGCTGGCCGAAAAAAGCGGTAACCTCTGCGTGGTCGGCGACGACGACCAGAGCATCTACAAATTCCGCGGTGCGACGATCGAAAACATTCTGAGCTTTGAAAATACGTTTCAGAATGCAACTGTCATTCGTTTGGAGCAGAATTATCGCTCGACACAGAATATTCTGGACGCCGCGAACGCCGTCATTGAGCATAACACCGAGCGAAAAGGCAAAACGCTGTGGACGCAGAACGGCACTGGCGCCATGATCCACCTGCACACGGCGGAAAATGAAACGGATGAAGCCGAGCGCATCACGAAGATCATCTTAGACGGCGTTGCCGCAGGGCGGAAATTCTCCGATTACGCCGTTTTGTACCGCATGAACTCACAGTCGCTGACATTTGAACGCAATTTTGCAAAGTCCGGCGTACCGCATAGAATTATAGGCGGCACGCGCTTCTACGAGCGCCGTGAGATCCGCGAGATGATTGCATATTTGAGCGTTATCAACAATCCGAGTGATGAAATGCGCCTGCGCCGCATCATCAACACGCCGAAGCGCAGCATCGGCGACCGCTCGGTCGAAGTCGCGGCGCAGATTGGTCAGCAGACGGGTGAGACGCTGTTTGAGGTCGTCTCACACGCGAAAGACTATCCCGCACTGTCCCGTGCCGCAAACAAAATGACGCTTTTCGCCGTACAGATGCAGGGACTCATCGAGCTCAGCAACGACGAAAAAGTCACGCTCGGCGAGCTTTATGACGAGCTTGTGGAGCGCATCGATTACCTGAATTTTCTTAAGACCGACGACCCGGAATCCGCAGAAGACCGCGCCGCGAACGTGCAGGAGCTTGCTTCCAACCTGCGCCGTTTTGAGGAGGAGAACCCCGAAGGCACGCTTTCGGATTTTCTCGAAGAAGTTTCGCTCATTACCGACATCGATAATTACGATAACAATGCCGATTCCGTCGTGCTCATGACGGTGCACTCCGCAAAAGGTCTCGAATTCCCGGTGGTGTTCCTGCCGGGCATGGAGGAAAACATTTTTCCGGGCATGGCGAGCGTATATGTACCGTCCGAAGTGGAGGAGGAACGCCGTTTAGCGTATGTTGCCATCACGCGTGCAAAAGAGGAGCTGTACATTTTCCACGCGGAATCCCGCATGATCTTCGGCATGACGAACCGCAACCGCGTTTCACGCTTTGTGGAAGAAATCCCGGAGACGCTCGTCGAGCACACCCGCTCCCGCGATTACAGCGCGCGCCCGGTCTCTATGCCGAGCTTCGGCGGCGCGAAGCCGTTCGGGGAAGCACCGAAAACAAAATCCGTCGCGGAAGCCGGCGGATTCACGCCGAAGCCGCGCGTAAAGCCCGCGCCTGCCGGTACATACCGCGTAGGCGATACTGTCCTGCACAAGGCGTTCGGCACGGGTCTCATCGTTTCCGCCACGCCGATGGCGAACGATACGCTGCTCGAAGTCGCGTTTGACAAAGTCGGCACCAAAAAGCTGTTTGCAAACTTCGCAAGACTGACAAAAGTATAAAAAGAGTAAGCCGTGCACCTGTTTTCAAAGTGCACGGCTTATATTATTCAAATGCGGTTCTAATTTTGTCTGCCGCAGCCACAGCCGCAGTCGCTCGCTTTCGGCGGGAAAAATTCGTCGGTCGGGAAATCAATCTTGCGGAACAGCTCGCAGGGGTTGTCGCCGGAGGTGACGCATTCCTTATCCGGAATGCAGAAATCAAACGCGGGAATGAGCATCTGCACATTCCGCACAATCTGCACGATGGTAAACAGACCGATCGTCACGTATACGGTGTTTTTCTGCTCTACCGTTTCAAACGCGCCGCCGTAACGGCTTGCAATGCAGTCCGGGATCACGCAGCAGGGCTCGCAGCCGCAGCGGCAGTGCTCGCAAAGCTTCGCGGAAAGCGCCACCGGCTGCGCGACCTGCACAGTCGCCTTGGGTAAGACCTTATTGCCCTGTAAATCGGCTTCGTCACGGCAGCTCTCGCTTGTAAACATCTTCACGTTGCCCTCGCTGCCGTAGAGAATGACCTTCTTATTGAAAATTGAAATACCGCTCACGCGTTCGCAGCCCACTGTCGCGCCGCCGTACAGCTCCAAAGATACGTCAAAGAAAAACGTGAGATCAATGGAGTAATACCCGCGGTTAAAGGGGATCGGCTGCATATCAATGTACACAGAGATTACATCAACGTCCCGCACCCGCACATTAGCGGAAGCGTCCACAACGGGCTGCACCGAGGCGGGAAACAGCACACGTAAATCCTCTAAGCAGTCTTTATCTGAACAGGAATCGTAAATGCGCATGGCATCTATGCAGACGGCTTCTTTTAACGCTGCGCCGTTTTCGCAATCGGGTGTCCGCTCATTTTCAGCCATATTTGTAAACCTCCTTTGTGGTTTCTCAATGCCATTGTACGGAAAAGGGCGGGTATTGTGCCTGTCCCGCCGCTTTGCTCGGTTTTTTCGCATTGTAAGAAATTTTTCGGTTGTATATTTCGCCGCAGTTTGCTATAATGAATAGGAATGTACCGCGCTGCGGTGCAAAAAGTCGGCAAAGGCCGGCAAATTCACGCAGAAAGCAGTAAATGAAACTATGGCACTGATTGTAATTGAAGGGCTGGACGGCAGCGGCAAAGGCACGCAGGCAAAGCTTTTGTATGATTACGCTTTATCGCGCGGCCGCGCACGGCAGGTAACGTTCCCGGATTATGACTCTCCGTCTTCGTCGCTTGTAAAAATGTATCTGAAAGGCGATTTCGGAAAAGAGGCGGGAGACGTGAACGCCTACGCCGCAAGCGCATTTTACGCTGTGGATCGCTTTGCAAGCTACCGCATGAAATGGAAAGACGATTATGCAAGTGGTGTGCCGATCATCTCCGACCGCTATGTGACGTCCAACATTGTATATCAATTAAGTAAGCTGCCAAAAACGGAGTGGAAAGCGTTCGTTTCGTGGCTTGAAGACCTGGAATATGAAAAATTCGGGCTGCCGAGGCCGGATCGTGTGATTTATCTGGATATGCCGCCGAAAATTTCCCAAAGGCTGCTCACAGAACGCTACGCAGGCGACACCACCAAAAAAGACATTCACGAAAGCGACATACATTATCTGCTACATTGCAGGGACTGTGCACTGTACGCCGCAGAGCATTTAAACTGGACCGTATTAAACTGCGCCGAGGGCGACACCTTGCGCAGCATTGAAGATATTCATCACGAGATCAAGGAAAAGCTGGAGGATTTATTATGATCTATGTATTTCTTGCAAACGGATTTGAAGAGATCGAAGCGCTCGCGCCCGTGGATATTCTGCGCCGCGCAGAGCTTGAAGTAAAGACCGTCGGCGTCGGCGGCAAAACAATCACCGGCTCCCACGGCATCACCGTAACAGCTGACATCGAAGAAAAAGACGTTACAACGGACGATATGGAGCTGATGATCCTGCCCGGCGGCATGCCCGGCACACTGAACCTCGAAAAATCGCCGATCGTCACAACCTGCGCGGAATACTGCGCAAAGAACGACATTTACCTTGCGGCAATCTGCGCTGCACCGAGCGTTCTCGGCCATCTCGGCCTCCTGAACGGTAAGGAAGCCATCTGCTTCCCAGGCTTTGAAGGCGAATTAAAGGGCGCCACAATCTCCGAAAAGCCGGTCTGCGTAGACGGCAAGATCGTCACGGCAAAAGGCATGGGCGTTGCCGTGCAGTTTGGCTTGACGCTTGCTGGTCTCATGGTCGGCAAGGACGTTGAAAAGAAGATCCACGACGGCATTCAGTGCACGGATTGATGACCGATATAACCGAAAAAAACGCACTGCGCCGAAAAATGCGTGCGGCACGCAAAGCCTGCACGGATCGCGCTACACGGGATGACTGCCTTTTGCAGCGGCTCATGGCACTTTCGGTTTACCAAAAGGCATCGTGTGTTTTGAGCTACGTAAGCTTCGGCACGGAAGCGGATACGCTCAGAATTCTCGATCGTGTACTTGCAGACGGCAAAGCGCTTTACGTACCGAAATGCGTGCCAAACACGAACCGCATGGTGTTTTACCGCATCTCGGCTTTACGCGATCTTTCGCCGGGCGCTTACGGCATTTTGGAGCCGAAAGAAGCAGAGGCATATCAAGATGAGGCGAATGCACTGTGCCTTGTGCCGGGACTGGCGTTTTCAGCAGGCGGCGCACGGCTCGGGTACGGCAAAGGGTACTACGATACGTTTTTTGCACGGCATCCGGTTTTAAAGCTCGGCCTATGCTACGATTTTCAGCTCGTGCCGCAAGTGCCGACGCAGCCGCATGATGTACGCATGGACGGTATTTTGACCGACAAGCGGCTCGTTTTGACGGCAGATGAAGAAAGGATGGAATGAAAATATGAGTGATAACGGCAGGCGCTACGCCCCGAAGGACGCAACACCGCGCAGCCAGAATTCGCGCGAATTCAAGCTGAATCTTTCCGAAGATCAGCTCAATCACACAGACGAACTGGAGGACTTGCAGGGCTATGCCGGCAACCGCGCACCACAGCGCGTGGAAGAAAGCTCTGCCGGTGCACGCTCCGCCCGCGCGGAACGCAATCAGAAAAAGGAAGCGAAGGAGCACAAGAAAAGAAACCGTGTAAAGGCCAGAAAAAACAAGCGCATTTTCGCGTTCACGTGGCTTGCCATGGTTATTCTGGTCTCTCTGACCCTCGCTTCGTACCTGATTGGCGGCTCCAACGATTTTCTCGGTGTAGACCGCACGGATTCCGAAGTGGAGGTCACGATTCCCGAAAACGTGACGCAGGAGCAGCTGACAGACATTCTTTACAAGAGCCACGCGATCGATAAGCCGGAGTTTTTCTCCCTTTTCTGCAAATTCACCACGGAAATGGAGTATTTTGAACCCGGCACGTATACGATCAAGACAAACTACGATTATAAGCAGCTTGTCAATACCTTACAGTCCGGCCCGGATCTCGGCGAAGAGATCACCGTCATGTTCCGTGAGGGCATCACGGTGCAGCAGCTTGCCGCTTTGCTGGAAGAAAACGGCCTGCACACTGCAGACGAGATCCTTGAAGCCTGCAACTCTTCGGATTACGACAGCTACTCGGATGTTGCAGCCATCACGAACACAAGTGACCGCTACTATAAGCTCGAGGGCTATCTGTTCCCGGATACGTACCAGTTCTTTGAAAACGATACGGTAGAATCGATCCTTGACCGCTTCCTCAATAACTTTGAAAATAAGCTCACCGACGAAATGCGCGATGACATTGCGAAATCCGGCTATACCACGGATCAGATCATCACGCTCGCTTCCATCATTCAGGCAGAGGCTGCAGATACAAAAGATATGTATAAAGTTTCCGCTGTTTTGCACAACCGACTGGAAAGCGGCGCAGAGCATGACATCTACACGCTGGACTGCGACTCCACAGTTTATTATCCGTACAAAACGGCAAATGACGCGCCGGAGGGCTTTGTAAGCTCGTACTCCACGTATGACAACAACGGCCTGCCGGCAGGCCCGATCTGCAACCCGGGTCTTGATGCCATTATGGCGGCAATCTATCCATCAACCAGTGATGATTGTCGTAATGCCTATTATTTCTGTCATGACAGCAATGGTAAGGCTTACTACGCTTCCACGATGGATGATCATTTGATGAACATGGCGGAAGCCGGTCTGCTGTAACCGACACAACATTTACGATAACAAAGCTACCTGTGCCTTTCCGGCGAATTTTGTCCGGGAAGGCACAAATGCAGTAAAGGAATGAATTTCATGGAACAAAAACGATATAACGCGCCGGAGCTTCTGGCGCCGGTCGGCGATATGGAGCGCCTTATTTCTGCCGTGCGCTACGGCGCGGACGCGGTGTATCTTGCCGGTAAGTCCTTCGGCATGCGCTCTGCGCCTTCCAATTTTACAAACGAGGAGCTTGCAGAAGCTGTAAAATACTGCCACGCGCAGGGCGTGAAGGTCTATGTCACCTGTAATATTCTGCCGCATAACGCAGAACTTGCCGCGCTACCGGCGTTTCTCGAGTTTTGCCAGGCAATCGGTGTAGACGCGTTCATCATGACCGACCTCGGCGTGATGGCCATGGCAAAAAAATACGCGCCGAATGTCGCGATACACATTTCCACGCAGGCCGGCGTTGTGAATTATGAGACCGCAAACGCGTTTTATAACATGGGCGCAGAGCGCGTCGTGCTGGCACGCGAGCTCTCGTTTGAAGAAATCGCGGAGATCCGCGCGAAAACGCCGAAGGCGCTCGAAATCGAAGCATTTGTGCACGGTGCGATGTGCGTTTCGTTCTCAGGCCGCTGCCTGCTTTCAAACTACATGACCGGCAGAGACGCAAACCACGGCGATTGCGCGCAGCCGTGCCGCTGGGATTATTACCTCATCGAGCGCACGCGCCCGGATCAGGTGTTCACGATCGAACAGGACCAGAAATCGACGTATGTCTTCAATTCCCGCGATATGTGCATGATCGAGCACATTCCGCAGCTCATCGAATGCGGCATTTCGAGCCTCAAAATTGAGGGCCGCGCAAAGTCCGCGTATTACGTTGCCTGCGTGACGAATGCGTACCGCCACGGCATCGATGCTGTCATGAACGGTGAGCCGCTTCCGCAGTGGGTCGTGGACGAGACAGAGAAGATCAGCCATCGCGCGTACAGCACCGGGTTTTACAGCGGTCACGAGCCGGGGCAGACCGTAAACAGCGGCGGATACATCCGCGGCTGGGATGTTGCGGCCGTGTGCACCGGCGAAGAAAACGGCATGATGCGCCTTTCACAGCGCAACCGCTTCTTCCGCGGCGAGACTGTCAGCGTACTGGAGCCGGGCGAAGTGCCGTATGACCTCACACTTAGTGAAATCTACAACGAGGATATGGAACCAATCGAATCCGCACCGCACGCGACGATGACGGTCTACCTCAAGACCGACCGAAAAATCAAAGAGGGCGCGTTTCTAAGAGTGAAGCGCGGCTGAATAACACCTCCGTTTAGGGCCCATACTTTTCCTATACGGAGGTGTTTTTATGTCTACACGCAGAATCATCGCAACGTATGCGTTTGTGATGTTCTTTCTCGTCATCGCACTGCTCGGCACCGTGACCGCCGCTTTCGGCGGCACAAGCTATACGGAGGCCGCCGGGCGGCAGAGTTTATATACCTTAACGGCCGCCAAGGCGCGCGGCACGATCTACGACCGCAATTTGCAGCCGCTCACAAACGCCGAGCGTGTTTATGTCGCTGCGGTAATTCCCTCGCGGGAAACGCTTGCCAAATTAAACCGCGCTGTACCGGAAGAAAAACGCGAAGTCCTGCGCACGGCGCTTGAAAGTGGAAAGCCGTTTCTGATCGAAGTCACAACACCCGTCAGCGACGACGGCATCCAGACATTTTCCGTCACAAAACGGTATGCAAACCCGCAACCGGCGGCGAATCTGCTCGGGTATCTCGACAGCGACTATAACGGCGCAGACGGTGTGGAAAAAAGCTTCGACGCACTGCTTGCGGAAAACCACGGGGAAATCGACGTTACCTTCGCCATTGATGCGCTCGGCAATGCCATCTCCGGCGAAACAATGCACGTGGAAAACACATACCGCTTTGCGGACGGCGGCGTGATGCTGACGTTGAATAAGCGCATACAGCAGTGTGTGGAAAATGCCTGCGCGGAAATCAAAAAAGGCGCCGCCGTCATTTTAGACTGCAAAACCGGCGAAATTCTGGCTTCCGCAAGCTTCCCGGCCGTAGACCCGAACGACCTTGCTGCGTGCATGGAAAATGAAGATGCACCGTTTGTAAACCGTACCCTGTGCGCATATACGCCCGGTTCGGTCTTTAAGCTCATCTGCGCCGCCTCGGCGCTCGAATGCGGCATCGATTACAAGGAGGTGTATACCTGCACCGGAAGCATTGTTGTTGACGGCCTCACGATCACTTGCTACGGCGGCAAAGCACATGGGGAAGTGAATCTCCACACAGCGTTGCGCAGCTCGTGCAACGGGTATTTCATACAGCTCGTGCAGAAGCTCGGCGCGGAAAAGATTTTAAGTATGGCGGAAAAGCTCGGCTTTGGTACATCTGTTTCGCTTGCAGACAATTTAGAAACGGCCGCAGGCTCGCTTTCGAATGCACAAGCCCTTAAAAACGCCCGTGCGCTGGCGCTGTTTTCGTTCGGCCAGGGTGAAACGACTGTCTCACCGCTGAATTTGGCCGCTGCCGTAAACGCCATCGCCGCTGACGGCATTTATATGACGCCGCGGCTCGTATTTGGCACGGTCGATACAAATTTATCCGTACAGGAAACCGAAGAAAACACCGGTGAAAAAGTCATGGAGCCGACGACCTCCGCACGCTTACGTGCCTATATGGAAAGCACAGCGCGATTCGGTACAGCACGGATCGGCGCGCCGCAAAACTGTGTTTCCGGCATCAAGACCGGCACGGCGCAGACAGGTGTATATGACGAAAACGGGGAAGAAATCGAGAATTATTGGTATGCAGGCTACATCTGCAATGCACAGGAAGAGCCGCTTTATACCCTCGTCGTGTTGGAAGAAACTGCCGGCGAAATGCATGTGCCGCAGGCTTTCCGTAAAATCGGCGAAGCACTTGTCGATTTTAATTGACAAGCCGGTAAAAAAGCATTATAATAAGATACGTATGAGGGGTGGAGATATGGCAAGCCTGAATCTTGAAGATATGCAGCAGATTCAAAAAGAACTGCAAGCAAAATATCTCGAAAAGTGGGGAGGCCTTTCTCCGAAAATCGGTCGCGATAAGCTCCTTTGGATGATGATCGAAGCCGGTGAAGTTGCCGACATCATCAAGAAAAAGGGTGACGATGCGATTTTGAACAACCCCGAGACCAGACACCACTTCACAGAAGAAGTGTGTGATGTGCTCATGTATTTAAACGATGTTCTGCTGTGCTACGGCATCACGCCGAATGAAGTCGAGAACGTATATCTCGAAAAGCACAAACGCAACATGAGCCGCTGGTGATTTTAGATTTTAATTTGTTTTATAGTAAAAGGCACGGGCAAATGCACATAGCTGTACCGAACAGAGAGCGGATCCACAGGCTGAAAGATCCTCGGAAAACACCATGTACAGGCCAACCCGTATGACTGCCGCACAGTGATGAGCTGTGCCGTTTTCCGCGTTAAGGAGTTCAAAGTGGTGTATGAAGAAAAGCTTCATGCACAATTTGGGTGGTACCACGGAACTGTCCGTCCCATTGCGGAGGACAGTTCTTATTTTTTTGTAAGGAGTGGCAAAACATGAATATGGACTATTGCCTTTCCGGGCTCAAAGCCCTGCTTTCCATCGATTCTCCGTCCGGCTTTACGGATAAAGCGGCGGACTATCTTATCGGTGAACTGACAGCACTCGGCTACGCTCCGGAAAAAACAAGAAAGGGCGGCGTTTTCTGCTGCCTCGGCGGCGAGGGCAGCCCGCTTGTGCTGATGGCACACGTAGACACGCTCGGCGGCATGATTTCCACAATCAAGCCGAACGGCCGCATCACGATCACGCCGATTGGCGGCCTGCGCGCCGAAAACTGCGAAGCGGAGAACTGCCGCATTTACTCGCGCTTCTCCGGCGTTTACAGCGGCACCTTGCAGCTTTGCAATGCGTCGATCCACGTGAACGGCTCCTACGGTGAAAAGCTGCGCACATTTGAAACGACCGAGGTCGTGCTCGACGAGCCGGTAAAATCCGCCGATGATGTGCGCGCACTTGGCATTGAAGTGGGCGATTTCGTCTGCTTCGACCCGCGCACCGTCATCACGGAAAGCGGCTATATCAAGAGCCGTTTCCTAGATGATAAGCTCAGCGCCGCCATGCTGCTTGCGCTCGCAAAGGAGATCAAAGACAACAACCGCACTTTGAAGCGCAAGGTCTATCTGCACTTTACGGTGTATGAGGAGGTCGGCCACGGTGCTTCCGCTTCCGTGCCGAACGATGCCGAAGAGCTCATCAGCGTAGACATGGGCTGCGTGGGCGACGGGCTCACCTGCACGGAGCGCGAAGTTTCCATCTGCGCGAAGGATTCCGGCGGCCCGTACAATTATGCCGTGACAACCGCGCTTGTGGAAGCGGCGAAGTCCGTCGGTGCAAAGTATGCCGTGGACGTTTATCCGCACTACGGCTCCGACGTAGAGGCATCGCTGCGTTCCGGCTGGGACGTGCGTCACGGCCTCATCGGCGCAGGCGTTTACGCTTCACACGGCTACGAGCGCTCCCACATTGAAGGCGTCAAAAATACGTTAAAGCTGCTTGAGGCTTATGTTTTAGACTGAGCTTAGGCTTTTTATATTATTCTATCTGCAAATTATAGAAGGAATGGTGAATACAATGCAGTGGACAGGATTAAATGATCTCAGAGAAAAGTATCTTTCTTTCTTTGAGTCTAAGGGACATCTGCGCCTGCCGAGCTTCCCGCTGATTCCGAAGGATGACAATAGCCTTCTTCTGATCAACTCCGGCATGGCCCCGATGAAAAAGTATTTTACGGGTGAAGTGACCCCGCCGAGAAAGCGCGTTACCACCTGCCAGAAGTGCATCCGTACCCCGGATATCGAGCGCGTGGGCATCACGGCACGCCACGGTACATTCTTCGAGATGCTTGGCAACTTCTCCTTTGGCGATTACTTCAAAAAGGAGGCAACCGCCTGGGCTTGGGAGTTCTTTACAAAGGTTCTCGAGATGCCGGCAGATAGGCTTTATATCTCCATTTATCAGGACGACGATGAAGCGTTTGACATCTGGACAAAGCAAAACGGCGTAGACCCGTCGCACATGGTACGCCTCGGCAGAGAAGATAACTTCTGGGAGCATGGCTCCGGTCCGTGCGGTCCGTGTTCCGAAATTTATTTTGACCGCGGCGAAAAGTACGGCTGCGGCAAGCCCACCTGCGGCGTGGGTTGCGACTGCGACCGTTACGTTGAGGTTTGGAACCTCGTTTTCACACAGTTTGAGAACGACGGCAACAACAACTACACGCCGCTTGATCACCCGAACATCGATACCGGCATGGGCCTTGAACGTTTGGCATGTGTGATGCAAGGCGTGGACAACCTGTTCCTTGTCGATACCGTGCAGAACATCATGAAGCATATCTCTCGCATTGCAAATGTGCAGTACGGTGCGGACGAAAAGTCCGATGTTTCTCTGCGCGTCATTACGGACCACATCCGCAGCACGACGTTTATGATCAGCGATGGTGTTATGCCGTCCAACGAAGGCCGCGGCTATGTGCTCCGCCGTCTGCTCCGCCGCGCGGCACGCCATGGCAGACTTCTCGGCATCAACCACCCGTTCCTCGCGGACGTTGTAGATACCGTCATTCACGAAAACGAATGCGCTTATCCGGAGCTGCGTGAAAAGAGCGCTATGATCAAAAAGGTCATCGCGTTTGAGGAAGAAAACTTCTATAAGACCATTGATAAGGGCTTCGCGCTGCTCAACGACATCATCGACCGCACCGATGCAAAGGTGCTTTCCGGCGAAGACGCGTTCCTGCTCAGCGATACGTTCGGCTTCCCGATTGACCTGACCAAGGAAATCCTTTCCGAAAAAGGCATGAGCGTTGACGAAGACCGCTTCCGCGCACTGGTACTCCAGCAGCGTGAGACGGCTCGTGCAAGCCGCAAGAATGCCGGTGCAGACGCATGGGCGGGCGACTCCGATGTGCTTGACGACATTGCCAAGACCGAGTTTGTCGGCTACACCGATATGAAGGCAACCGCAAAGGTCACGGCTATCGTGAAAGATGGCGCACGCGTTGAAGCTGCCGAGACCGGCGACGACATCGTGTTCACACTCGACCGCACCTCTTTCTATGCGGAAAGCGGCGGTCAGGTCGGCGATACCGGCGTCATCACGAACGATTCCTGCACCATCCGCGTTCTGGATACCACGAAGAATGCAGCGGGTGTGTTTATCCACAAGGCTGTTGTGGAGGAAGGCTTCCTCCGCGAAGGCGACACCGTTGAGGCTGTCGTAGATGTTGAGAGACGCAGAGCGATCATGCGCAACCACACGGCAGCTCACCTCCTGCAGGCTGCACTGCGCTCCGTGCTCGGCGACCATGTTGAGCAGGCCGGTCAACTCGTCAACGAGAATGCCGTTCGTTTCGACTTCACGCACTTCTCCGCCCTGACGGACGAAGAACTGCTCGCGGTTGAGAACCTCGTCAACGAGAAAATCCTCGAAGACATCAAGGTTGAGTGCCGCGAAATGCCGATCGAAGAAGCAAAGAAGCTCGGTGCTATGGCGTTGTTCGGCGAAAAATACGGCGACGTCGTGCGCGTTGTAACGGTAGGCGAATTCTCTAAGGAATTCTGCGGCGGCACGCATATCGATTCCACCGCTAAGCTCGGCCTCTTCAAGCTCGTCAGCGAATCCTCCGTTGCAGCCGGTGTGCGCCGTATCGAAGCGGTCACAGGTCTCAACGTCATTAAGATGATCTACGCAACGAACACGCTGCTCAAGGATACCGCTGTTGCGATGAAGGTCAATAATCCGTCCGACCTCCCGGCAAAAGCTGCACAGGTCAACGCCGACCTCAAGGAGAAGGACAGAGAGATCGAATCCATGCGCTCCAAGATTGCATCCATGAACCTCGGCTCCATTCTGGATAACGCCGTGGAAGTTAAGGGTGTCAAGATCGTTACGGCGATGCTCTCCGGCACAGGCAGCGACGCACTGCGCACCATGTGCGATAAGATCCGCGACGAAAAGAGCGATACGGCCATTGTAGCCGTGCTCGCAGGCGTTCTGGACGGAAAGGCAACACTTGCGGCGACCGCAACGAAAGCGGCACAGGCAAAGGGCGTCAAAGCTGGCGTGCTTGTAAAGGCAGTTGCACAGCTCACCGGCGGCAACGGCGGCGGTAAGCCGGACTTCGCTATGGCAGGCATCAAGGACCAGACGAAGATTGACGAAGCCCTTGCAGCCGTTGAAAAGATCCTCAGCGAACAGATCTAAGTTCTCTCTATACGTTCTATATAAAACCTCAAGAAAGGAGAAAGGCAAATGGACTGCATTTTCTGCAAGATTGCCAACGGCGAGATTCCGAGCACGAAGGTCTACGAAGACGACAAAATGCTCGCATTCCGCGACCTCGACCCGCAGGCGCCAGTGCACATTCTGATGATTCCAAAGGAGCACATCGCTTCCGCAGATGACCTTACGGAAGAAAACGCGCAGATCGTCGCACATATCTTCACGGTCGCAAAGAAGATTGCGGCGGCAGAAGGTCTCACGAACGGCTACCGCATCGTCAACAACTGCGGCGAAGACGGCGGACAGACTGTAAAGCACCTGCATTTCCACCTGCTCGGCGGACGCTCTATGGCGTGGCCTCCGGGCTGATTCCCCGCATATAACGAAAATCGATAATTTTTGAAGGTAGGTTTTTACAATGGGTGAAGTTTATAAGATGACGATCGCCGGCTGCGAACGCGAGCTGCCGATCTGCCCGATCAGCGATACGCTGGATATTGCCGGTTTTGTTATGTTCGGCGATGTAGAGATCACCGAGAAGACTGCAAAAGCGCTGATGGAAAAGTGCCCGGAGCACGACATCATCATCACGGCGGAGTCTAAGGGCATTCCGCTGGCTTACGAGATGGCGCGCATCGGCTGCCGTCAGTACGTTGTTGCACGTAAGGGCATCAAGGCGTACATGACGAACCCGATCAAGGTTGAGGTGAAATCCATCACGACCGACCACATCCAGACGCTGTACCTCTCCGAAGAAGACTGCGCAATGCTGAAGGGTAAGCGTATTCTCATCGTAGACGACGTCATCAGCACCGGTGAATCGCTGAGCGCGTTGGAAGATCTCGTGCATGAGATCGGCGGTAACGTCGTCGGCAAGGCGGCTGTGCTCGCCGAGGGCGATGCAAAGGATCGTACGGATATCATCTATCTGGAGCCGCTCCCGCTGTTCTTCAAGTAATTTCATAAAAGCTAAAAAAGCTGTTCGCTTCGGCGGGCAGCTTTTTGCTTTTTATAGGGTATTTCCGGCAGCTTCAATGCATAAAAATCTATGGGTGATGCGGCTTGAAACGGTATTTGTCTTTTAAAATCGCGTATATTCCTGTGGTGTTTTTCCTCGGTGCTCTGACATTTTTTGTGTGCTCTGTTCTGGGTGCGGTACATGCGGTGTCTGTGGCCGCAGCACAGACCGAAAACCGCCCCGTGATCGTTCTGGACGCAGGGCACGGTGGGGAAGACGGCGGGGCCGTAGGCGTAAACGGTGTGGAAGAGAAAACGGTAAACCTTGCCATTGCGCTGTTTGTGCGGGAAAAGCTCGAAGCTGCGGGCTACCCCGTGAAAATGATTCGCGAAACGGACACTGCCGTCGGCGATACCACACTGCGCACATTAAACGAACGAAAGCGGTCTGATATTTTATACCGCACACAGATCGTAAACGAGACTGAGAACTGTATTTTTGTGAGCATCCATCAAAACTTTTTTGAGCAAAGTCAATACAGCGGCGCACAGATGTTTTACTCAGCAAATAATGCTAAAAGCGCCGACCTTGCCGAAACCATCCGCCGTGCAGTCATCGAGCAGGTGCAGCCGGATAACACGCGCGCCTGCAAGCAGGCAGAAAGCCGCGTGTATATTTTGAGCCATGTAGACGTACCCGCCGTGTTTGCAGAATGCGGGTTCCTCTCAAACCCGGAAGAAGCTGAAAAGCTGTGCGACGAAAACTACCAAAAGAAATTGGCGGCGGCTATCGCGGATGGCATTATCGCCTTTTGCAAAGCGGAATAAATCTTTACAAAACATCTGTTCCGTGGTAAAATAGGCTTAGAATTATACAAAATAAGGGCGGTGCGCGTTATGGCGGCTAAAAATAAAATCGTCTACATCTGCTCAAACTGCGGGTTTGAATCCGCAAAGTGGGCAGGAAAGTGCCCGGATTGCGGCGAGTGGAACACCATGGAGGAATCCGTCAAAACGGCTGTTTCCGCAAAATCCGCCGCTTCCGGGTATACTTCTTCAGCTTCTACGCTGCTGACGCGCCCGCTTGCAATTTCAGAGATCGATACGGAGGACGAGCATCGTTATCACACCGGACTTTCGGAGCTTGACCGCGTGCTTGGCGGCGGCCTTGTAAAAGGCTCGCTCGTGCTCATCAGCGGCGACCCGGGTATCGGCAAATCAACCATTCTTTTGCAGATCTGCGAATACCTCGGGCAAAAGCTGCGTATTTTATATGTTTCCGGCGAAGAATCTGCACGGCAGATCAAGCTGCGCGCAGGGCGTCTCGGTGTTTCCAGCCCCAACCTGCGCATTTTGGCGGAAACGGACGTACAGCTTGTGGTGGAGCACATTCGCACCGAAAAACCGGATATCGTGATGATCGACTCCATCCAAACGATGAACTTTACCGATCTCAATTCGTCGCCCGGCAGCGTCACACAGGTGCGCGAATGCACGAACGCGATCATGCGCTGCTCCAAGTCGCTCGATATCCCGGCGATTCTCGTCGGTCACGTCAACAAAGACGGCGCCATCGCGGGTCCAAAGGTGTTGGAGCACATTGTGGACGCCGTGCTGTACTTCGAGGGCGACCGCCAGATGACGTACCGCATTCTGCGCGCCGTAAAAAACCGCTATGGCTCCACAAACGAGATTGGCGTATTCGATATGGGGGAAGCGGGGCTGCGGCAGATCGAAAACCCCTCGCAGGCGATGCTTTCCGGCCGCCCGACGAACGCTTCCGGCACATGCGTAACCGCCGTAATGGAGGGCACACGTCCGCTGCTCGCGGAGATTCAGGGCCTTGCAACGACAAGCGGCTTCGGCACGCCGCGCCGCATGTCCACGGGCTTTGATTATGCGCGCATGGCGCTGATTTTGGCCGTTCTGGAAAAGCGTGCAGGTTTTTATTTTTCCAATTTAGACGCGTATTTGAATGTTGTCGGCGGCCTGCGCATCGATGAGCCGGCGGTCGACCTGGCCGTTGCAATGGCACTCGTATCAAGCCTGAAAGATACGCCAATCCGCGATGATACCGTCGTGTTCGGCGAGATTGGTCTTGCAGGCGAGCTGCGGTCGGTCAGTCATATCGAGTCCCGCGTTTCGGAAGCATATCGACTGGGATTCACGCGCTGTGTACTGCCGTATCACAGCATGAAGAGCATAGATTCAAAAAGATTCAGCGGGGTGGAGCTCATTGGCGTCCACAACGTGAGGGAGGCGTTTGACGCATGTGTGCAGTAAAAGAACGATTTGTTGAAAAGCCGAATCTGCCGGAAAGCAAGGTCACGACAGCGGCGGTCTCCGGCGCATATCCGGAGATTTTGGAAGCTTTAAAGGCGCATGGTATTCGGTGCGTCACAACGGAGTTTGACACGCGTCTGCCGGATCCGATCGCGTACCATGCAGATATGCAGATGTTTCATTTGGATAAGGGACGCACGTTTGTTCTGCGCGGAGAAGAGGCACTCAAAAAGCAGCTTACGGATATCGGCTATCAGGTAGCGGAGACTGCTATGACTCCGGAGCCGAAATACCCGAAAGATGTTCTTTGCAACATGTTAAACCTGAACGGCACGGTGCTTGCAAACCTCGGTGTTATGGATCCGAACATTTACACCTGTCTGGAAGACGCCGGCCTTAAAATGAGGCATGTCAACCAAGGCTACACGCGCTGTGCGACGGCTGTTGTGGCGAAAGACGCGATCATCACGATGGATCTCGGCATTCGCGCACTGGCGCAGTTTTTAGGCATCGACGTGCTGCTTGTGCACGAAGAAAACGTTTTTCTGGATGGCTACGATTACGGCTTCTTAGGCGGCTGCTGTGGCCTGATCGACAAAAATGTGGTGGCGTTCACAGGCAAGCTCGATTCTTTAGAGTGCGCGGCGGAGATTCGTGCGTTTCTCGAAAAGCACTGCGTACAGTACATTGAGCTGACGCAAAACCAGATGATTGACATCGGCGGCATTTTACCGCTGAACGCCTGTGTATTCATGTACAAGCACCCAAACACGCACATTTCAAAACAGATTCACACGGAAGCATACAAAGGGGCTTGAATCTAAAAAATCCTAAATTATACAAAATAGATATTTTGTATAATTTAGGGAGCAGCATTTTACGAACAGCTGGCTTTTCAAGCGGGTTTTCGTAAAACCTGCGAGATCATCCGTTTTAGCCCAACCCAATGTTTTGCGTTTCAGCTTACTTAAATAAACGCATTCATTATGAATTGTGATTGTGTGCGTTGATTCTTTGTAAATCTCGACTGCGGAAATCTGTGCGTTTCTCAATAAGATTGTTTTTAATTACCTCGGCTCCGTTTTCTCTGCTGTCGGTTTAAGTACCGCGGCATATCTATACGTCTCGTTCCGAATTATAATGATAATCCAAGAGTAAATTCAAGTACCGATTAGGCTAAACCCGAAAGCTTTGCAGCCAATGGAGCTGAACACTAAGCCGCGGCTTTAAAATTCAAAATTTGTGAGGTGTACCCGTTATGGATATTTTGCCTGAAATGCCGGAGATTGTGCGGCAATATGCTTTATATTACCGCAACATCAAAGGCCGCGCGCCGAAGACTGTAAACGAATACTGCTCTGATCTGCGGACATTCTTTCGCTTCATGAAACATTTTCGCGGATATGTTTCACAAGATACACCTATGGAAGAAATCCCAATCGACGATATTGACCTTGAATTTATCCGTTCCATCACAACGATGGACATTTTTGAGTTCATGAACTACGCTGCCGACGGACGCAGCAACATGAGCTCCACGCGTCAGCGAAAATCTTCGAGTCTCAAAAGCTTTTTTAACTACCTGACCGTGCACGAGGGTCTTTTGGATTCCAATCCCACAGAGAACCTGACCCCGCCGAAAAAAGCCAAAACCCTTCCCCGCTACCTCACGTTAGAGCAAAGCCGCGAGCTTTTAAACGCCGTGGATGGAACGGATAAAGAGCGTGACTACTGCATTTTGACGCTGTTTTTAAACTGCGGCATGCGCCTTTCCGAGCTTGTTTCCATCAACATGAGCGACGTGATTCACAACAACTCCACCCTGCGCATCGTCGGTAAAGGCAGCAAAGAACGCATCGTATACTTAAATGACGCATGCTTAGCTTCTATCGATGCCTACGTGCGTGTGCGCCCAAAAGACGACGTGAAGGATAAAAATGCGCTGTTCATCAGCAACCGCGGCACACGCATCAGTCCTAAGACCGTACAGGCCATGGTCAATAAATACCTCACGAAAATCGGGCTTGGCGGCGCGGGATACTCCGTACACAAGCTGCGGCACACGGCGGCGACGCTGATGTACCAATACGGCAACGTGGATATTCGCGTTTTGCAGGATATTCTGGGCCACGAAAATCTCGGCACCACAGAGATCTACACGCACACCTCCAGCAAGCAAATGGAGGAAGCCGTAAACGCCAACCCACTTTCCAAAATGCGTGAAAAGCCCGATAAGAATGAGAAATAATTAGAATTGAGCAAAATGAAAAGCCCCTATCGATTTTGAACAGCACCCCATTTGTTAGACAGTATGATATACTATCTAACAAGTGGGGTGTTTTGCTATGCCAAAAGGAGTACCAAACAAACGATATACGCCGGAGTTCAAGAGAATGGTTGTAGAAACCATGAAAAAAGAACATCTGAGTATCCATGCAACGATGCAGGAATTTGGAATTAACGACCATAAAATTATAGAGCGCTGGGAACGCATTTATTTGGAAGAAGGGCCGGAAGGGTTAGCCATCGAACGGCGTGGCCGCAGCAGTAAGGGTCGTCCGCCAAAGCAGTTGCCGAAGCAGGTGGAAGAAGATCTGCTGGCCGAAGTGCAGCGACTGCGTGCGGAGAACGATTACCTAAAAAACTTGCAAGCCTTGGTTTTGGAAGACGAGCGACGCCAGC
>ENA-OUQL01000058-OUQL01000058.1-human-gut-metagenome-genome-assembly--contig:-NODE-58-length-87917-cov-8.30073_pt1 | contig 87917 bp, 69 predicted proteins | sample MGYA00237945_ERZ548829 | MGnify/ENA primary metagenome ERZ548829 (study PRJEB26490, sample SAMN05194708) | human gut metagenome | biome: terrestrial biome; feature: human-associated habitat; material... | reverse complement strand
CTTTCTTCTCCCATTCTACTCTTGCTTCTCCCTTTATTCAGTTTTCAGGGTATATGCACCATTAGCTCAGTTGGTAGAGCACCTGACTCTTAATCAGGGTGTCCCGGGTTCGAGTCCCTGATGGTGCACCAGAAGCTGACCAAGAGCCACAACTCTTGGTTTTTGTGGCCCGTTGGTCAAGCGGTTAAGACAGCGGCCTCTCACGCCGTTAACGTGGGTTCGATTCCCGCACGGGTCACCAAAATATTCCTCCTTAGCTCAGTTGGTAGAGCATGCGGCTGTTAACCGCAGGGTCGTTGGTTCGAGTCCAACAGGGGGAGCCAGAAAAAGCACTTAGCGTTTTGCTGAGTGCTTTTTTATTTTTATATCGTTGAAAATCATTTGTTTTTTCTGAAAAATAAGATATACTAAGAATATAAGGCCGCCTTAAGGTGAAATCGATTTTAATGGTCATAGGAGGAATTTCAATGGCTAACAAGTATGCAGGCACCAAAACCGAGAAAAATCTGCAAGAGGCCTTCTCCGGCGAGTCGCAGGCGAGAAATAAGTACACCTATTTCGCATCTGTCGCGAAAAAAGAGGGCTACGAGCAGATAGCTGCACTCTTCCTGAAGACAGCCGATAACGAAAAAGAACACGCAAAAATGTGGTTCAAGGAGCTCATGGGCATCGGCGATACGAAAGCAAATCTCGGGGCCGCTGCGGACGGCGAAAACTACGAGTGGACCGATATGTATGAGGGTTTTGCAAAAACCGCCGAAGAGGAAGGTTTCCCGGAACTTGCCGCAAAATTCAGAATGGTCGGCGAGATCGAAAAGCACCACGAAGAGCGCTACCGTGCGCTGCTCAAAAATTTAGAGACTGCACATGTTTTTGAAAAGAGCGAGGTAAAAGTGTGGGAGTGCCGCAACTGCGGTCATATCTGCGTCGGCGTCAAAGCGCCGGAGGTATGTCCGGTCTGCAACCATCCGCAGAGCTATTTTGAGGTCCACGCGGAAAATTATTAAGCAAACTCTATGAACGGCTGCTCGGTTCTAAATTGGGCGTTCGTTTTTGTGTCGCTTTGTACAGTGCTTTCGGCTTTTTCCACAAACCAAACGCCGAAAGACTGGCTTGACAAGCCCCTTTTTCGGCTCTATAATGGCGATAAAAGGGAGGAGTTTTCATGAGAACATCCACACAGATCGAGACCGCGTCCGTTCTGGTCGGCGAAGAAAAAGCCGTGGAATACGTCGCAAAAGCCGGGTTTGATGCCTGGGATTTTTCCATGTTTGCCATGTGCGATTACGATTGGCGACTCGGCGCAGTCCGCCCCACAACACATCCGCTTGCCGGGGAAAATTATCTCGCGTTTGCGCGCAAGCTGAAGCAGATCGGCCTCGATAACGGCATCACCTGCAACCAGTCGCACGCGCCGTTCCCGACATCCTGCCCGGAGATTCGCTCGTATTTCAAGCGCGCGATTGAATGCACGGCAGAAGCCGGCGGCAAGATCTGCATCATTCACCCGGATAACGACAAATCCGCCGCAGAAAATGCCGAAATGTACCTTGAACTGTTGCCGTTTGCGAAGGACTGCGGCGTGAAGATCGCCACGGAAAACATGTGGAACTGGGATGATGCGAAAGATGAGTCCTGCTTTGCGGCATGCGCTACCTCAGAGAGCTTCATCGAGCATATCGACGCCGTAAATGACCCGTATCTCGTCGCATGCCTCGACATCGGCCACGCGGAAATGCGCGGCTCCGGTTCAGGCGCGGCGAACATGATCCGTGCGCTGGGCCACCGCCTGCAGGCGCTTCACATTCACGATAACGACCGTTGGCACGATTCCCACCAGATCCCGTTCTCCATGTCCATTGATTTCGCGCCCATCGCCGCCGCGCTCAAAGAGATCGGTTACAAAGGCTGGTTCACGCTGGAGGCCGATCATTACCTCAAAGAAAAGTTCAACGCGGAAAACGTGTTTGAGGGCATGAAAGACCTGCACACCGCCGCTGTTCGCTTTGAAAAATTATTTGACGAAGCCTGAAATTAAACTTTCCCGTATCTTGAAGTCAAAAACCGAGGTACGGGAAATTTTTTCATTCCGAAAAACCTGCAAAAGCCATTTTCATTTCCTGCGGCATTTTGGCGCTTGCGTTTCTTCTATTGTTTTTAACGCCCACTGTTGCGAACGATACGCACAAATAGCTTAACTGTGCAGTTTCATAGCTTGTCAAAATCTTGACAAAAGCGGAAGAACAGGGTAGAATAAAAAGACCGAAATATCCTGTTTGATGCGGCGGAATAGCTTACCGCACAAACGAAAAAAGACATTATTTTTGAGAGGAAGTATCAGCAATGAGCGAAAATTGTACGCACGACTGCTCCAGCTGCGGCGAGGAATGTCCTTCCCGTCAGAATCCGGAAAGCTTTCTTGCGCCCATGAATAAGATGAGCAATGTCAAAAAGGTCATCGGCGTTGTCAGCGGCAAAGGCGGCGTAGGTAAAAGCCTTGTCACCTCTATGCTGGCTGTTACCATGCAGCGCCGCGGCTTTAAAACCGCCATTCTCGACGCCGACATCACCGGTCCGTCCATCCCGAAGTGCTTCGGCATCCACGAAAAGGCCATGGGCAGCGATGACGGTCTGTTCCCGGTCAATACGAAGACCGGCATCGAGACCATGAGCATCAACGAGCTTCTACCGGATGAGACCTCCCCGGTCGTCTGGCGCGGCCCGGTCATCGCCGGTGTCATCAAGCAGTTCTGGAGCGACGTCATCTGGAATGAAGTCGATTACATGTTTGTCGACCTGCCCCCCGGAACCGGCGACGCACCGCTCACGGTGTTCCAGTCCATCCCGCTCGACGGCATCATCATCGTCACCTCTCCGCAGGAGCTCGTCTCCATGATCGTCTCCAAAGCGGTCGAAATGGCAAAAATGATGAACGTGCCCGTGCTCGGTCTCATCGAAAATTACAGCTATGTCAAGTGCCCGTGCTGCGGCGAGCCGTTCAAGGTCTACGGCGAAAGCCACATCGACGAGGTCGCGGCAAAGTACGACCTCAAGGTGCTCGATAAGCTTCCGCTTGACCCGCAGATCGCCTCCCTGTGCGATCGCGGCGCCATTGAGCTTATGGGTGACGGCCTTCTTGATAACGCCGCCGACGCCGTAGAAGCCGCCCACCGCGCGTAAAGTGTCATTGATATTTTCATTTTATTAAAATAAGGTAGTTCAAAGATAAACCGTTAAATGTTCATCGGAGGGCGACCTGTTCACACGAAACAGAAAGCCGGATAACATGCGGGCTGCAATGCCTGTATTTATCCGGCTTTTATTATTTATTTCACGTTTTGAGGAAGTAAGTTATGCGCGAAAAGCGTGAGACCGCAAAAGTGTGAAGCTTTTTGAAATTTTTGAAAAAACAATTGACATTGAAATGAAAACCAGATAAGATAAGAATATATCTAAAAACAAGTTTTGTCTTTTCAGATATACCTCATATAATACAGAGAAAATATAAAAGCGATGACGAAGACAGTGCGGGCTTTCCCGTTTCAGAGAGTCGGCGGCGGGTGTAAGCCGATACGAAAAGCCCTGTCACAATCCCTTCCGAGCTGAAAGCCCCAAAGTGAACCCGAGTAGGGCTTTTCGCGCCATGCTGCGTCAGTGCATAGGGCTTCATGGGAGCCCGTGAGTGGCCTTTTCAGGCAATTTGAGTGGTACCGCGGATTAACTCCGTCTCAAAGCGATTTGAGACGGAGTTTTTTGCATGAAAAACACCAAAACTATCGATATAGCCATACCAAAACGAAAGGAATGAAGAAATTGGCAAATGAAGCACAAACCCCCGTAACGGAAAAAACAGACCTGAAAGCACAGCTCGCAGAGGTGGCGGAGCGCATTCGCACCATGCGCGAGATCATCGGCCTTTCCGAAGAAGAAATGGCGCAGCGCACCGGCGTCACGCTGGAGGAATACCGCGGCTTTGAAAGCGGCGAGCATGATTTCAGCTTCACGTTTATTTTTAAATGTGCAGAGCGCTTCGGTATCGACCCCACCGACCTCATCAAGGGCACAAGCCCGCGTCTTTCCACATATACCGTCACCCGCCGCGGCGAGGGCCTGCCCATCACGCGCCGTCAGGGCTTTAAGTATTTAAATCTTGCCCCGCTCTTTAAGGGCAAAACGGCAGAGCCCTTTTTTGTCACCATGCCGTATAACGAGGCGGAGCAGAAGGTTGCGATCAAGCTTTCCACCCATCAGGGGCAGGAAATGGACATCGTCATCAAGGGCAAAATGCGCGTGCAGATCGGCTCGCATATCGAAGAACTCGGCGAGGGTGATTCCATTTACTACAACAGCGGCACGCCCCACGGTATGATCGCCGTCGGCGGCGAGGAATGTACCTTATACGCCGTCGTCATGCGCCCGCAGAAGGAGAAAAAGCCTGAAAAGGACACGTTCGAGGCGCTCATCAAGGCCAAACAGGACCGTGCCGACCGCGAAACGGTCGCAAGCCCGTTCGTGCACACCGAGCTTGACGAAAACGGCATCTTAAAATCCATCGATTTCATGAACGAGGAAAAGTTTAACTTCGCGTTCGACATCGTCGATAAAATGGCGGAAAAAGAGCCGGATAAGCTTGCGATGCTCTGGGTCTCCAAGCACCACGAGGAAAAGCGCTTCACGTTTAATGATATGAAGCGCATGTCGAATAAGACGGCAAACTACTTCAAGTCCCTCGGCATTAAGCGCGGCGATAGAGTCATGCTCATCTTAAAGCGCCACTACCAGTTCTGGTTCTCCATTTTGGCGCTGCATAAACTCGGCGCCGTCGTCATCCCGGCGACGAACCTTTTAATGGAGCACGACCTCGATTACCGCTTCAAGGCCGCAGGCGTGCGCGCGCTCGTCTGCACGCCGGACGGTCAGGTCGCAGATGAAGCCCTGCGCGCCGCCAAAAACTGCGGCACCGTCGAATTTTTGATGATGGCAAACGGCGCACGCGAGGGCTGGCTCGATTTCGACGCCGAGGTTGAAAAGCAGAGCGACGTGTTTGAGCGTACAGAGGACACCGCCTGCGGCAGTGACCCCATGCTCATGTTCTTCACCTCCGGCACCACGGGCTATCCGAAGATCGCGGAGCACAACTACAAATACGCGCTCGGACACTACATCACCGCCAAATACTGGCACAACGTCAACCCGGAGGGTCTGCACTTCACCATTTCGGATACCGGCTGGGGCAAGGCGCTGTGGGGCAAGCTCTACGGCCAATGGATGTGTGAAGCGCCCATTTTTACCTATGATTTTGATAAGTTCGATGCACACGACATCTTGCCTATGTTCAAGCAGTACAACATCACCACGTTCTGCGCGCCGCCCACTATGTACCGCTTCTTCATTAAGGAAGATCTTTCCAAATACGACCTTTCCTCCATCGAGTACAGCACCACGGCAGGCGAAGCCCTGAACCCCGAAGTCTACGAGCAATGGAAGCGCGCCACCGGCCTTTCCATCTATGAGGGCTTCGGCCAGACGGAGACCACGCTTTCCATTTACAACCCGGTTGGCTCCGTGCCGAAAAGCGGCTCCATGGGCATCCCGAGCCCGCTTTACGATGTCGACCTCATTCTGCCGGACGGCACGCCTGCGCCGGTCGGCGAAACGGGCGAGATCGTCATCCGTACCGATAAGCACACGCCCTGCGGCCTCTTCATGGGCTATTACCGCGACGAAGAGAAGACCCGCGAAGCGTGGAGCGGCGGCGTGTATCACACCGGCGACACCGCATGGCGCGATGAAGACGGCTACTTCTTCTATGTCGGCAGAACAGACGATGTCATCAAGTCGTCCGGTTACCGCATCGGGCCGTTCGAGATCGAATCCGTCATCATGGAGCTGCCGTATGTGCTCGAATGTGCCGTCACCAGCGCCCCGGACCCCATTCGCGGGCAGGTCGTCAAGGCGTCCATCGTGCTCACAAAGGGCACGCAGGGCACAGAAGCGCTGAAAAAAGAGATTCAGACCTACGTCAAGACGAACACCGCACCGTACAAATACCCGCGTATCGTTGAGTTCCGCGACGAGCTGCCGAAGACCATCAGCGGCAAAATCCGCCGCGTAGAGCTCAAGGGCTGATTTTAAACCGAATAGACACATAAGCGCCGCTGTACGACTTTTTCCCGTATGGCGGCGTTTTTTCTATGTTGTATGTTCTAAATTCAAATTTTGTTCACCGTTTTTCCTCCGTATTTGCGTATAATGTTTATGAATAAATTTGTGCGTAAAGGGTGAGAGAAATGGATAAAAATTTGGAATACGAGCCGGTACGCGGCGCGCACATTTTAATGATCGTCAATCCCGTTTCCGGCCGCATCGGCGGCGAGCATACCGCCGATAAGCTTGAAGCATGGCTGAAAGAAAACGGCGCCGCCGTTGACCGCTTTGAAACGACCGAAACGGAAAACGGAAGCGGCTACACTGCAAAGCTCGCAGAAAACGACTATGCCCGCGTCGTCGTGCTCGGCGGCGACGGCACATTAAACGCTGTCTTAAACGGCATGCTGCACCGCGCGCTGCGCACGCCCATCACATATCTGCCCGCCGGTACCACAAACGATTTTGCCCAGACGCTCGGCATTCAAAAGCATCTTTTAGATCCCTATAAGAGCTTTACGGAAACAGAAGACCGCCTCATTGATGCCGGCAAATTCGGCGACGGTTATTTTTCCTATGTCGCGTCGTTCGGCTTATTTACAAAGTGCTCCTACGCCACGCCGCGCACCATGAAGCGCCTTTTGGGCCACTTCGCATATGTCTTAGAGGGCATGAAGGACCTCCACGCGCTCGACGCCACGCCCCTCACCGTCACGGCAGACGGAAAATTTTTCGAGGGCGCGTACATTTTCGGCGCGTTCAGCAACTCGCTTTCCATCGGCGGTATGCTGAAATACGATGAAAACAGCGTCGATATGAACGACGGCAAGCTCGAGATGCTTCTCATTCGCAAGCCGGAAACGCTCCCTGACCTGCACCGCCTCATTCTGGCGCTTAAAAACAACGATTTTTCGGACAAGCACATCGATTTCGCTTCCGCGAGTACGTTCCGCCTGCATGCCGCAGCGGGCTTTGATTGGTCAATCGACGGCGAATACGCCGCAGGCGGCATCGATACCGTCATCCGCTGCGTCAAGGATGCCGTGTGCATCGCCGCGCCGCGTGTCGAAAACGGTTGATTTTTCCTGCAAAACGTGTATAATAGCAAAAGCGATACTGCCTGCGGACTGGAAGAAGGCCGGGCAGTAAGCCTATCCTATTCACCATATTTTCGGAATGCCTTTTTAGGTACGCGCGCTGCGCGGGAAAGGAGGTGCGGCCTGTATGGCCTCATCTTTTGAAATCAAATCCACCAGACCTTCGGTGGGTGAAACCATCGTCACCATCGTTCGGGATCACATTGATTACCGAAAACAGATCTTTAAGCTTGCGGGCTCCGACCTGCGCCGCACATACCGTGCGTCTGCACTCGGTTGGTCTTGGGCTATCATCAAGCCGCTTGTCACGATTTTCGTTTACTGGTTCGCATTTGCCATCGGCCTGCGCCGCGGCGGCGATATCGAGGGCTACCCGTTCGTGCTGTGGCTCATCAGCGGCATCGTGCCGTGGTTTTATATGAGCGAAATGCTCACGCTTGGCACCGAGTGTATTTTGCGAAACCGCTATCTCGTCACCAAGATGAAATACCCGGTCTCCACCATTCCGACGTTTACCAGCATCTCTAAATTCTCTGTGCACCTCATCTTGATGATGATTACCATCCTCATCTTCGTTATCACCGGCAACGAATTGACCATCTACCTTGTGCAGCTGCCGTTTTACATGCTGTGCAATTTCCTGTTCTTCACCGGCTGGGCCATGTTTGCCGCGCCCATCGCCGCCATCAGCACCGATTTCTCAAACCTCGTCAAATCGTTCGTCACGGCGGTGTTCTGGCTTTCCGGCGTGCTCTTCCAGGTCGATACCATGCACAAGGGCCTCGCACATAAGCTTTTGATGCTGAATCCTGTCACGTTCCTGTGCAACGGCTACCGCAACTGCTTCATTTACCACACGTGGTTCTTTGACCAGCCGAAGCGCCTTTTGTATTTCACCGTCTGGCTCGTCGTCATTTACGCACTCGGCATCTGGAGCTACCGCCGCACCCGCAGCGAAATGGCGGATGTACTGTAAGGAGGGCAAAAGCATGAGCGAACAAAACAACATTGCCATCCGTTTTAAAAATGTCTGCAAAACGTACAGACTGTATACAAGCAGCCGCCGTCGCCTTTTGGGGCTGTTTTTCAAAAGCGTGCCGCATAAAACGAAGCACGCCGTCGTCGATATGAACCTCACCGTCGAGCGCGGCGAAGCCGTCGCCATTTTAGGACGCAACGGCGCGGGCAAATCCACCATGCTTAAAATGATCACCGGTGTCACGTTCCCCACAAGCGGCGAAATTTACGTCAACGGCGTCGTCAGCGCGCTTCTGGAGCTCACAAGCGGCTTTGACCAGGAATTTACCGGCCGCGAAAACATTTACCTCAAGGGCCGCATTTTGGGCCTTAACGATGAAGACATCGCAAAGCTCGAGCCTGCCATCATTGATTTTGCGGAGCTCGAAGAATACATTGACCAGCCTGTGCGCACGTACTCCAGCGGTATGAAAGCGCGCCTCGGCTTTTCCATCTGCGTCAACATCAACCCGGAAATCCTCATTGTCGATGAGGCGCTGTCCGTCGGCGACCGCGCGTTTCGCGATAAGTGCACCAAAAAGGTGAAGGAGATCATGCAGGGCGATATCACGCTTCTGTTCGTCACCCATTCGCCGGAGATTGCCAAAGCGTTCTGCACCCGCGGTGTCGTGATGAAAAACGGAAAGATCGTGTTTGACGGCACCATTGATGAAGCCATCGACTACTACGCCACAAAATACTAAACTTCCCCTTCGATTTTAAAACCGGAAAGGAAATTTACCATGAGAAAACCCAAAAAGCTTACGGCGCTCCTGCTCGCGCTCACACTGCTTTTCGCCTGCGCCGCCTGCGGCAGCGGAAACAGCACAACAGACAGCGGCAAAACCATCTCGGGCACGCTGCCGGAGATTATCGACCGCCTGTATGACACCGTAGATGTCGATGACGAGCAGCGCGATTTTCTCAAAAACAGCGTCGGCACGGTCGAGATTCCGAAAGACCAGTCTGCGTACTACTTCGGCGTCGAAAACCTCGATTTTGAAGAAGCCGTCGCGAGCGAGCCGTTTATCAACGCCATCGCGTTTTCCGTTTGCCTCATGCGTGTCAAGGACGGTACCGACATCGACGAGTTGAAAGCGGAGATCCGCCGCAGCGCGAACCCCGCCAAGTGGATCTGCGTGGATGTCAACCCGAACGACGTGCGCGTGGAAAGCGTCGGCGACCTTGTCCTGCTCATCATGGCGGACGATTCCGAAAAATACAGCGAAGCATTCTACGCCCTCGCCGAGTAAAAAGCAAAACTTGACGAAAACGCCAAAAATCGCTATGATGAATATAAACGCGGCGTGATGCCGTGTGACGAAAGGAAGTTATATCATGCTGAAGAAAATCGATACAAAGAAAGCCCCCGCAGCCATCGGCCCGTATTCGCAGGCCATCGTTTGCGGCAATATGCTCTTTACCTCCGGTCAGATTCCGATCGACCCCGCAACGGGCGACATCCACGGTGCAGACATCACCGAGCAGGCAGAGCAGGTCATGAAGAACCTCGCCGCCGTCCTCGAAGAAGCCGGTACCACGTTTGAAAACGCCGTGAAGACCACCTGCTTCCTCGCCGATATGGGCGATTTCGCCGCGTTCAACGCCGTCTACGGCAAGTATTTCACCGAAAAGCCGGCACGCTCCTGCGTTGCCGTCAAGACCCTGCCGAAGAACGTCCGCGTCGAAGTGGAAGTTATCGCAGCACTTTAATTTCCGCAAACCAAAAGGCATACGGTAAGCGAAAAACGCTTTGCCGTATGCCTTTTGGCATATAAAAAGCGCTGTACGGGTTCCCGTACAGCGCCGAAAAATCACTTTTTCTTGCTCGTTTTAAACTTCAGGAACAGCGGCTTTTTACCCTGTTCCTTTTTCTTTGCCGCGCGTTCCAAAACGGGGGCGCACAGCGGGCGGCCCTTAGAATACCCCGCCGCGTAGTGAGAGTTTTCCAGATATGGGTATTTGCCCGGTTCTAAATCAGCGTTTGAAAGCCCGCGCGCCGCAAGGCGGTTCGTTGTCACGCGGCGCATCACCGTGTATAGAACCGCCGCGATCGGTGTGCCGAGAATAATGCCCAAAATGCCGAACAAATTGCTGAAGATCGTCACGGCGGTCATCACCCACACGCCCGGCAGACCGATGGTCGAGCCCACGACCTTCGGGTAAATGAGATTGCCCTCAAACTGCTGAAGGCAGATGAAGAAGATGACGAACCATACAGCATCCATGGGGTTTACGATCAGCAGCAAAAACGCGCCGATGCCGCAGCCGATGTACGCGCCAAGGATCGGTATCAACGCAGTGATCGTCACAATGCACGAGATGAGCAGCGCGTAGTCAAACCCGATAAGCGACATGCAGATGAAGCACAGGCAGCCTAAAATGACACACTCCGTCAGCTGGCCGCGCACAAAGGAAGAAAACACGTTGTTCGAGGTTACCGCAATGTCTGCCAGCGTTGCCACCACCTTTTTCGGCAGCAGGGAATAGGAGACACGCTTTAAGGAAAGCAGCAGGCTTTCCTTGCTCGTCAGGAAGTACGCGGAGAAGATAACGGAGAGCACAAACGTGAAAATGCCGCTCGCCACATTCACGGTCACGTTCACAAGCGAGCTGAAAAAGTTCGTCGTAAACTCCGTTGCGCCCGATAAAATCGAAGACCAGTTGAAGTTCTTCAACGAATCCACCATCGTGGAAAAATCGAGGTCAAACTGCTTGGAAAGCCCGTCTGCCCATTTGGCAATCTGGTCTACATACACCGGAATATTCACGCGCGCCGTCTCGCCGATGAGTTCTAAAGACTTGAAAATCTCCGGCACGATATACAGCGTGATGGCGAGGAGGATGAGCACGATCACCGCATAGGAAAGCGCCACGCATACCGGGCGCTTCAGCTTTTTCCACACCTTGTTGTCACTGCGTGTGAGCCCTCCGAACACCGTGTTCTCAAACAGATTCAAAAACACATTTAAAATGTACGCGATGAAAAGGCCCAGAATAAACGAACTCACCGCGTTAAAGAGCACGCTTCCCACCTTCGAGACCGCATCGAACTTAAACAGCACGAAAATCAGCCCCACCGCAAAAGCGGCAATGGCAATGCCGGGCTTTACATAGTCCCACGGGGTGTATTCCCGCACCTGCTTTTTTTCTGCAGAATGGTTTTCTTTTTCCACAATGACCCTCCGGTTTCCAATACACGTTAAGGCGATACCGCAGGCTTCGCCCTAAAAATGACCCGCCGCACACGGAAATGCGCGCGGCGGGTGCTCAGAGTTTTTTATTTAAGAATTAAAATCAGAACGTCGCCTTTGCGCCGGTCTCAAATGCCTTGTAAGCACCGTCCATCAAACGGGTTAGCATCACAGCCTCGTCAATCGTGAACGGAGACGGCTTGCCGTTTACAACAGCATCGATCCACTGGTCGATCGGCAGCGGCTCCTTTTCCGGCAGCTCAAGGTCTACCCACTTGCCTTCGGTCGCTTTGCCGCCCCACTGTACGCTGTCGCCGTGTACCATCACAGCGCCGTCCGTGCCGCTCACTTCCAGCGTGTACGGGTTGCACTCGGAGACAAAGCCGGTTTCGGAAACGCCGATCTTGCCGTCTGCAAACTCGATGACGGAGACCGCATTGTCCTCAACGCCGCGGTTCGTCACCTGCGTGAACGTGGAGGTAATGGATTTCGGCTCTCCCAGCAGCCAGTAAAGCGTGTACATCGGGTGTGAGCCAAGGTCTATCATTGCGCCGCCGCCGCACTGTGCCTTATCGTAGAAATGCGGGGGAAGCCAGTTTGCGGAGCTGCCGTTGTGTACATTGCGCACGCGTGCGTAGGTCACACGGCCCAGCTTGCCGCTGTCCATCAAAGCTTTTACCGCGCGCAGCGTCGGGAACGTGCGGTGCGGGTAAGAGATCGTAAATACCTTGCCGGAAGCCTTCACAGCCTCGGCAACCTTCTCTGCGTCCTTGGGGTCGATGGTGAGCACCTTCTCGGTGAAGATGTTCTTTTTCGCTGCTGTCACCTTCATCATGATCTCCGGGTGGTCGCAGGTCGCAGTGCAGATGACCACGCTGTCAATGCTCTCGTCGCCGAGCACAGCGTCAAGGTCTGCGTTGAACGGCAGGTTCATTTCATCGGCGAACTTCTTGCCGCGCTCTGCGTCGTTGTCCCAAACTACAGCGACTTCCGCGTTCGGGTTGTTCAGTACACCCGTGGTGTACTCTTTGGTGTGGACGTGCCAGGTGCCTAAAATTGCAACTTTCATGGTTTTCAAACTCCTTGCCCTAATCAGGTCTTTTGTTTAAACTGCTTGTGGCAGCGCTGGCAGGTGACAAGAATTTTACCGCGTCCGCGCGGTGCGCGCAGCTGCTGGCGACAGCCCGGACAGCGGAAGTACTTGTACTGCTTGCGCTCGCGAAAAGCCGTTTTCTTAATTCTAAACCATTTTTGCACCGGTGTCCATACCTTTAAGAAAGAATAATATTCTTTTTGCCGCGCGGGAATGTTGCGCGAGAACATACGGAACAGCGCATAGATGTAAAGCGCGTAAGAAATAATTGCGAGCGGCCAAAACCAGAAAATGCGCGAAAGGAACATCACGATGATACCGAGGATCATTAAAACAAGGTTCAGTTCGTCCGTGCCGTACCGGCCGTACATAAATCTTCTCAATTTTTCAAGAAACAAACAAAAACACTTCCTTAGAAATGAGGGTATAGAGATAAGGTTAAAAATAAAATTTCACAGTTAAAAGTATAATGCGCGGAAAACTTTTTTTCAAGAAAACCGAGACTTCTTTCACACTAAGTTTACACTTTGTTCTTAGGGTAACACTAAGGTAACAAATTGTGCATAATCTCTGCGGTTTCAGAAGCAGAACATCACAGGACACAGGCGGACATCTTTTTCAAAACGCGCTTTTTCCGGTATTTACCGCTTGACAAATCAGAACGCATGTTCTATAATAAAGCATAGAGAACACATGTTCGCGATGCGTCGAAAGGAGACAAAAGCCGTGGATAGGGTCATTCTGCACATCGATATGAATAACTTTTATGCCTCTGTGGAGACGCTTTATGACCCGTCGCTGAAAGATATTCCCATGGCGGTCGGCGGCGATAAAGAGCGTCGCCACGGCATCGTCCTCGCGAAAAATATGCTCGCGAAGGCCAAAGGCGTCAAAACGGCGGAAGCCCTGTGGGAAGCGGAGCGCAAATGCCCCGGCATCAAGTTCGTCCCGCCGCATTTTGAGCGCTACGCAAAGTATTCTCGCCTTGCAAAGGAGATCTACATGCAGTACACCGACATGGTGGAAAGCTTCGGCTTAGACGAGTGCTGGCTCGACGTGACCGGCAGCCGCCGTTTGTTCGGCAGCGGCCGCGAGATTGCGGAGGAAATTCGCGCGCGCGTCAAAGATGAGCTCGGGCTCACGGTGTCAATCGGCGTGTCGTTCAACAAAATTTTCGCAAAGCTCGGCAGCGACTATAAAAAGCCGGATGCCGTAACGGAGTTCACGCGCGAGAATTTTAAAGAGCTCGTGTGGCCGCTTCCGGCGGCAGACCTGCTGTTCGTCGGCAAATCGACGCAGGAAGCGCTCAGAAAATACGGCATCTACACCATCGGCGACGCCGCAAAGGCCGACCGAAAGCTGTTAAAAAGGCTATTCGGCAAGGCGGGCGAGCAATTAAGTATGTACGCAAACGGCGAAGACAGGTCGCCCGTGCGCCGTGTGAACGAGCACGAGGAGGTCAAAAGCATCGGCAACAGCACCACCGCCGTGCACGACCTAAAAGACGACGGCGAAATTCGCGCAGAGCTCTACATGCTCTCCGAAAGCGTCGCACAAAGATTGCGCGAAAAGGGCTTATGCGGCTACAACGTGCAGCTTTCTGTGCGCAAATATAACCTCGAGACCTACCAGCGCCAGAAGATGCTGGACACCGCCGTGGCGGATTCCAAAAGCATTTTCGACGCCGCCTACGGTCTTTTCCGCGCCCACCACACGGGCGAATCCATCCGCAGCATCGGCGTGCGCGTGTCGTCGCTTGTGCCGCTCGGCATGTCGCAGTGCTCGCTGTTTGAAGATGCCGCGCGCGGACAAAAGGCCCAAAAGCTCGAAACGACGGTCGATTTTCTGCGCTGCAAATACGGTGGCGACATCATTGACCGCGGCATCAAGGTGATGCACAAAGACCTCTTTCAGTCCGCTGCGGAAAACCGCCGCACACACGTCGAAAACCCGTTTAAGGGCGTCGCGCTTTAAGATAGGGAGAACAGCATGAACACACAAATGGACACCATGGAAAAGCTGCGCATTTTAACGGATGCCGCAAAATATGACGCGGCGTGCACCTCAAGCGGCGTAGACCGTGCAGGCGTAAAGGGGCAGCTCGGCTCTGCCGCCGCGTGCGGCATCTGCCACAGCTTTGCAAGTGACGGCCGGTGCATCTCCCTTTTAAAGGTGCTAATGACGAACATATGTGCTTATGACTGCACGTATTGTCTCAACCGCCGCTCAAACGACACGCCCCGCGCGACGTTTCGCCCGCAGGAGCTGGCGGATCTGACCATCAGCTTTTACCGTCGCAATTATATTGAAGGGCTATTTTTAAGCTCCGCCGTGTTCGGCTCGCCGGACATCACCTGCGAAAGAATGCTCGAAACATTGCATATTCTGCGTAACGAGTATCACTTCAACGGTTACATTCACGTCAAAGCCATTCCCGGCGCGGATGAGACACTTTTGCAGCGGCTCGGCCTGCTTGCCGACCGCATGAGCGTCAATATCGAGCTGCCGTCAAACGACAGTCTAAAGCGCCTTGCGCCGCAGAAATCGAAGGAGAACATCCTGCTGCCTATGTCGCGCATTCGCGATGGCATCAAGGAAAACGCGCACGATCTCATACGGTATAAAAGTGCGCCGCGCTTTGTACCGGGTGGGCAGTCAACGCAAATGATCATCGGCGCAACGCCGGAAAACGACCGACGTATTTTGCAGCTGAGCGAAGGACTTTACCGCAAGTATTCTTTAAAACGCGTGTTTTACTCTGCGTATATACCGGTCGTGCAGGACAGAAATCTGCCCGCGCTCGACACCGCGCCGCCGCTTCTGCGCGAGCATAGATTATATCAAGCTGATTGGCTTTTGCGGTTTTACGGCTTTACGGCGGACGAATTATTGAGCGAAAAAACGCCCGACCTCGACCCTATGTTAGACCCGAAGTGCAGTTGGGCGGTGCGCCACCCGGAGGAATTCCCCGTGGAGGTGAACCGCGCGCCGTATGAGAAATTATTGCGCGTGCCGGGCATCGGCGTGGTGAGTGCAAAGCGCATCATCCGCGCCAGACGGCAAGCAAAGCTCGACCACGAGGGGCTGAAAAAGCTCGGTGTCGTCTTAAAGCGTGCTGCGTATTTTATCACCTGCAACGGCAAAATGCAGTGCCGTTTGCGCACAGACGAACCGGCGGTTTTGGCGGGCATTCTGCGCGACCGCGGGCTGCCGCAGGGCGGCATACAGCCCGAAATTCCCGAGCAGCTTTCATTATTCAAACCCACAAAGGAGGACGCGGTAAAATGTCTGACAGGACAACTGTGATCTATTACTACGACGGCACGTATAACGGCTTTCTCTCCTGCGTGTTCGAGAGCTTTGCGGAAAAAGAAATGCCTGCCGCGATTTTGCCCGTTGATGAAGCCGACCAGACGTGTTTATTCGGCGCGAAGTACATCGAGACCGACCTGCGCCGTGCCGAGCGTGTGCGCGTGTCCGTACCGAAGAAAATGGGCATGGAGGCGCAGGATCTTTTGGAGCGCGCGTTTTTTACCTGTATGCCCGAGAAGGAGCTGCGTATGCTGGAATTCATGCGGTTGGGGTACAAGGTCGGGCGCGGCGTGTGCGGGCGACTGACCGAGCCTGCCGTCGATAAGATCACGAAAGCGGTGCAGTTCCTTGAGCGGGAAGCGCACTTGTACCTCGGCTTTCTGCGCTTTGCGGAGTACGGCGATGTTCTCATCGCGCAGATTGAGCCGAAAAACAGCGTTTTACCCGTTATTGCGCCGCATTTTATCAACCGTTTTTCCGGCGAAGATTTCATGATCTTCGACCGCACGCATAAGCTTGCTTTATTATATAAAGACGGTGCACCGGAATTTTTGCAGGCAGAGCACATCGAGCTGCCGCCGGAATCGCCGGAGGAGGAGAAATTCCGCGCCATGTGGCGCACGTTCTACGACACCGTGGGCATTGAGGGCAGACGGAACGACCTGTGCCGCCGCACCCACATGCCAAAGCGCTACTGGAACCGTATGACGGAGATGCGGGATAAGGTTTGAGATAAAATGAGAATGAAAAAGGACGGCTTCCGGGGAAGCTGTCCTTTTGAAGTTTCACTAAAATTACGTTCGCGGGGTTTGGCAGACGATGTCCACAAAAAGGCGGCCGTCGGGGAGGAAGCTGACGCCGAGTGACGCGTCGCAATTTTCGGACACCGACCAGTATTCGTTGTAGACCTCACCGGAGCCGACGGCGTCGGTGTTCAGGCGGTCGAGGTGCGTGGAGATGCGGTTTTCGAGACCGGGGTAGGTGGTTGGCTCGCCGTACTGCGGTGAACGTGCGTCAATCCCCAATCGTAATAAACTGCGTATGCTCCGGCAGGTTTTGAACTTCGGTTTTCAAAAACGCCGGTCTTAAATCAATATACGGCAGCTCTTCAAACGGGAACCACGCGAAGTGGACGCTCGGTTCATTCGGGCTATCGAAACGGTCGCCGCGGGTGATGAGATCGGTGCCGGAAGCGTCTACGGTGAAGTAGGTGCAAAGCTCGTGGTAACGCTGCTTTTTGCCTGTAGGGGTGAAGAAGCTTTGGGCAATCCACACGGCGCGCTCCGGCGCGACGGTGACACCCAGCTCTTCTTTTAACTCGCGCGTGAGGGCGTCCTCGGCTTTTTCACGCATGGTGACGCGGCCGCCGGGGAGGTAGTAGTGCTCTGCGCTGTCGTCTTTTGTGACGAGCAGCTTGCCGTTCTGCACGATGATGGCGGCGGTGCGGAAGTTGAACACGCCTTTATCCGTGGAGAATGAGATGTTCGGGTTATACGAGGCAAATTCCTTTGCGAGCCTTACGGCGAGCGCGACGATGTTCTCGTTCGCGCGGGATTTATCGAATGTGCGGCAGCTTTCGCGCATGCGGCGCAGACGCTCTTTATGCTCGATGAGTGAGGACACGACGGCGGAGAAATTCTCCTTTGTGATGCGCACGCCCATATCGTGCGTTTGCAGGAAGTTGGCGTTATCTTCCTCCTGACCGGGAATGGCGTCGAACACGGCGAGCGGCAGGTTGCATGCGAGTGCTTCCGAGACGGTGAGGCCGCCCGGCTTTGTGATGATGAGGTCGGACGCGTGCATAAAGCGCTCTACTTCCGTTGTGAACTGGACAAGCTTTGTCTTTTTCGACGAGTTCGGAATTTCGCTTTCAAAGAGCTTATAGAGCTTTTTGTTATTGCCCGTGATGATGATGATCTGTAAATCGAGCGGGGAAGAGCACAGGCCGCGGTAGAGGTCTACGATGTTGGAGACGCCCATGCTGCCGGCCATGAAGAGCACGGTGGGCACTTCCGGCTCGAGGTCCATTTCGGTGAGGAGCTTCGCCTGGTCTTCCTTGTCGAAGAAGACGTCGTGCACCGGGATGCCGTAGGGGTAGATATGCTCTTTCGGAATGCCGAGACGGCGCAGGTCGTTCACCATGTCGTCGCAGGCGACGACGTAGGCATCGACATTCGGGGCGATCCACGCCTTGTGCACGCCGTAGTCTGTCATGAGGCAGATAAGCGGGCAGGTGATGCGGCGGCGCTCCTTTAAACCGGAGATCATCTCTGTTGCGAACGGGTGCACGCTGATGATGACGTCCGGCGCGACCTCCGCTAAACGCGGATAGAGCTGGAGCGCCAGAAGCTCCGTTGTGCGGGGGACGAAATCCGCAAGGGGATTATCTTTATTTGTTGTTTTGTAGAGGCGGCCGAAGAGAGACGGGGTCTTCTTTGCCATAAAGAGGTAGCTGTCGCAAATGGTTTTGTCGAGCAGCTTGCCGATGCTTTTTAAGAAGTCCATTTGAATGACTTCGTGGGTGGTGGTTTCGCGTATGTATTTTTCAAGTGCCGCAGCCGCGCGCAGGTGGCCGCCGCCGGTGGCACAGGTGAGAATCAAAATGCGCATGATACCGCTCCTTTTCAATAGCCTTTTCATCGGGTGTGTCTGAAAAATCAAAACTTATTTTCAGATCCCCCCTGTCCTTTGCTCCAGTTTATCACATTTTTTTGTGAATTTCCATATATTGTGCGGAAATTAAGAAATCAAATCCGAAAAAAGAGTGAAATTTGCGGAAAATTTGCATTTTTCTGGAGACTTTTTTGCGGCTTTGCGGTATACTTAAAATAAGCGGAGAACCTACATGCGTTCAAAAACTTTTAAGACATATTTAAACGTATGTCTTTACAAGAAAAGATGCGGCAGGTATAATATTCTCAGCCGGTATTTTGCCGGCGAAAAGGAGAGAATATCTGCAAAAAGTAAGTCGGTACGATACAGAAAAGCGGCTGTGAGAAGCTGCCGGGATTTTCAGAAAGGCGATCTCATGTATAGACATAAAACGAAAAAATATCGCGCGGCGGCGGTCGGCGCAGTTTTGGCGGCTGTCTTAATGCTGGGCTTTGCGGGTTGCGATAAGCTGCCGACGTCTTCCGACCCTGCGTCGACGGCGGCGCCGACACCTACCCCGGAGCCGGAAGACCTGACCGTGTTTGCGGAAGGTACCACGATGGACGGCATCGACATTTCCGGCATGAAGCTCGCGGAAGCCGAAAAGGTGTGCAGAGCAGCGGCGTTAAAGCCGTATGCGAATATCAACGTCACGGTGAAAAGCGGTGATACCGAAATGACCGCCAAGGGCAGCGAGCTGACCGTTGTGGATACGCTGGATATTACGCTGACGCGGCTTTTGAAATCGAGAAAAGCGGGCGACTACGAAATGACGTACTGCCTGACGCTCAAGAATTTTGAAAACGAATTAAAGCAAAGACTCGGCGATTTCGTCGTGCAGGCTAAGGACGCGACCGTGGGCTCTTATGACTTTGACGCGGGCGACTTTGTGTTTGAGGACGCTGTGAACGGCAAAAAGCTGGACGTTTACGGAACGCTTGCCGCCGTGAAGGCGCAGTTCCTTAAGAAGACGAGCGGCGAAGTAGAGGCTGCTTTGCAGGAGACCGCGGCGAAAGTGACCGTGGACGACCTGAGAAAAGATTTTGGCATGATCTCCTCGTTTGAGACGGTCTCGACGAATACGGAAAACGGCAACCACAACATGGGTCTGGCGCTTTCCCGCGTGAACGGCACGGTTTTGAACCCGGGCGACACATTCTCTTATGAAAACATCGTGGGCGATTCCACAAACGCTTCCACGGGCTTTTTGCCGGCGGGCGGCCTTTCCGGCGGCGCGCTGGTGCAGATGTACGGCGGCGGCATTTGTCAGGCTTCTTCAACGATCTACGGTGCTGCGCTGCGCGCGGGCATGACAATCACGCTGCGCGACTGCCATTCTTCACCGTCTACGTACGTGCCGATCGGTCTGGACGCGACGGTGAGTTACGGCGAGATCGACTTCCAGTTCCGCAATGATCTTGACACCCCGGTGTACATTATGAGTTGGATGGACGGTGTGACGCTGCATGTGCAGTTCTACGGCAAGCACCCGAAAGAGTGGGACACGATCAATGTGTATTCCCAGACGACGAGCGAGATCCCGCCGCTGAGTACTGTGAAATACGTGGTGGACCAGAACCTTAAAAAGGGCGAAAAGGTGCTTTCCACAAGCGGCAACTGGGGCTATGAGGCGAGCGCTTGGCGCGATTTTGTGAAGGACGGAGAGGTCATCCGCACCGAAACGTTGCCTTCCTCCTACTACGGCCCAAGCGGCACCATTTACCGCATCGGCCCGGGCACGGAGACGTCTTCCCCGAGCCCGACACCTACGGCAACCCCAACGGCAGTGCCTACTGCGACTCCTGCGCCGACGGCTGCCCCGACTGCGGCGCCTACGCCGGAGCCGACCCCTGCGCCGACCGCAGAACCGACGGCGGCCCCCACAGAGGAGCCCACACCGGAGCCTGTGACGGCGGCCGAAACCGGCGAATGAGAATAAAAACAGTTTCCCCCTGCTCTTTTTTCGGCAGGGGGAATTTGTGCAAGTGAATCAAGTGAATATAATTGTGTCACCTCCGGTGACACTTGAGAGGAGCTTATTTGTGAGCATAAAAATAGACGGAATGGTGCGCGTGGCGGCGGCTACACCGCACGTGAAGGTGGCGGACTGCCCGTACAACAAAAACGAGATGGCGAAGATGATCCGCGAGGCGGCCGCAAACGGCGTTTCGGTCATCGCGTTCCCGGAGCTTGCGATGACGGGCTACACCTGCGGCGACCTGTTTAAGGACAGAAAGCTGATGGAAAGCGCGAAGGCGTGCCTGTTTGACCTCATCGAAGAGACGGAAGACCTCGATATTCTGTGCGCGGTGGGTATGCCGATCCCGTCCGGCGGGGCGCTGTATAACTGCGCGGCGGTGTTCAGTCGCGGCGTTTTGCTGGGCCTGCCGGCAAAGCAGCATATTCCGAATTACTCCGAATTTTACGAGCTGCGCCATTTTTCCCCCGCGCCGGAAAGCGGCATGCTGCGCTATGCGGGAGACTGGTACGGCTGCCGTGACGTGGTGTTTGAGCTTGCGCCGGACGTGACCGTGGGCGTGGAGATCTGCGAGGATGTTTGGGTGGCAGACCCGCCGAGCGTGACGCTTGCAAAGGGCGGCGCGACCGTTTTATTAAATCTTTCGTGCAGCGATGAAATTATCGGTAAGGCGCAGTACCGCCGCGACATGCTGCGCATGCACTCCGGTCGTCTGCTTGCAGCGTATGTGTACGCGGACAGCGGCTTTGGCGAAAGCACGACGGACATGATCTTTGCGGGGCACAATTTGATTTGCGAAAACGGCTCGTTACTGAACGAGAGCGATTTGTTTACAAACGGCATCACCTACGGCGACATCGACGTGGAGCGCCTTGTGCAGGAGCGCCGCCGCATGAATACGTGGCAGGACGAGCCTGTGTGCGACATCATCGACGCTTCGATGGACCTGCCCGAGTTTGAGACGACGCGCACGGCGTACCCGTACCCGTTTGTGCCGAAGGACGACGCCGACCTTTCCGCACGCTGCGAGACGATCCTCAAAATGCAGGCGACGGGTCTCGCGACGAGACTGAAGCACATCGGCTGCAAAACGGCGGTCATTGGGCTTTCGGGCGGTCTCGATTCCACGTTGGCGTTGCTTGTGACGGCGAACGCGTTTGATATGCTCGGCCTGCCGCGCACGGGCATCCGCACGGTATCGATGCCATGCTTCGGCACGACGGCGCGCACGAAGAGCAACGCGCAGTGCCTTGCGGAAGAGCTCAAGGTGCATTTTGATGAAATTCCGATTGCGAAGGCGGTGGAGCAGCACTTTAAGGACATTCAGCACGATCCCGAGGTGCTGGACGTGACGTATGAAAATTCGCAGGCGCGCGAGCGCACGCAGCTTTTGATGGACATTGCGAATCAGCACGGCGGCATTGTCATCGGCACGGGCGACCTTTCCGAGCTTGCGCTCGGCTGGGCGACGTACAACGGCGACCACATGTCGATGTATGCGGTGAACGCGTCTATCCCGAAGACACTGGTGCGCCACCTCGTGCGCTATGAGGCGATGCACGGCAACGATGAGCTGCGCCGCGTTTTACTTGATATTCTGGACACGCCGGTCAGCCCGGAATTATTGCCGCCGAAGAACGGCGAAATTTCACAGAAGACGGAAGACCTTGTGGGGCCGTATGAACTGCATGATTACTATTTGTATTATATGCTGCGTTTTGGGTTTACGCCACGTAAAATTTATGCGATGGCGCTGCGCTCATTTGCGGGGCAGTATGACGCCGAGACCATTAAAAAGTGGCTGAAAACGTTCTACCGCCGCTTCTTCCAGCAGCAGTTTAAGCGCTCCTGCCTGCCGGACGGCCCGAAGGTGGGCTCTGTGACGCTTTCGCCGCGCGGCGATTTCCGTATGCCGAGCGATGCGTGCAATACGGTGTGGAGAGAGGAGATCGAGACACTGTGAACATTTTAGTTGCGATGGAGACGAAGCCCTATCAGCGTATGTGGCTCGAAGAAGCCGCGCCGGGGGAGACGTTTATTTATAAAGAGGGCAAGGCGGAGCGCGAGGACGTGCAGAACGCGGATATAATCCTCGGCAACGTGAGCCCGAAGCTCATCTCGACCGGCGATAAGCTTAAATGGTTGCAGACGAACAGTGCAGGCGTGGACGGATATATCCACGGCTGTCTGCCGAAGGAGACCGTTTTAACGAATGCGACGGGCGCGTATGGCCTTGCGATTTCGGAATACATGGTCGCGGTGTGGCTTGAGCTTTTAAAAAAACTGCATTTGTACCGCGATATGCAGCGCACGGGCAAGTGGTGCGACCTCGGGCAGGTGCGCTCGGCGTGGAACTCGACGGTGTTGGTGCTCGGCCTCGGCGACATCGGTGGGGAATTTGCGAAGCGTGCGAAAGCGCTGGGCGCAAGGGTGATCGGCGTGCGCCGCACGGGTACGGATAAGCCCGATTTTGTGGACGAGCTCATCCACACCGATAAGCTTGACGAATATTTGCCACAGGCGGACTGCGTGGCCATCACGCTGCCGGGCACGACGGCGACGAAGGGCATGTTTGACGCAGAGCGCATGGCGAAGATGAAGGACGGCGCGATTTTATTAAACGTCGGCCGCGGGATGATCGTCGACACAGATGCGCTGTGCGCGGCGCTGGAAAACGGAAAGCTTGCGGGCGCGGGCGTGGACGTGACCGACCCGGAGCCGCTGCCCGCAGATCACCCGCTGTGGAAGATGGAAAACGCGGTCATCACACCGCATATCTCCGGCGGATACCATTTGCAGGAGACGCACGACCGCATTGTGCGTATTATGGCGGAGAATTTAAAGCGTTTTCTGGCGGGTGAGTCGCTTAGAAATGTGGTCGATTTTTCGACCGGCTACCGAAAACTGTAAGGGATAATGATGGATACGACACAGGAAATTTATTTGGACAACAGCGCGACGACGCGCGTTTCAAAAGAGGCGGCGGAAAAGGCGCTTTACATGATGACGGAATGCTACGGTAACCCCTCTTCGCTGCACAGCAAGGGCTTTGCGGCGGAAAAGGAGATGACTGCGGCGCGGGAGATCATTGCCGAGAGACTTTCGGCGCAGCCGGGGGAGATTTATTTCACGTCCGGCGGCACAGAGAGCGACAACATTGCGATTTTGGGTGCAGCGCATGCGAAAAAGCGCGCGGGCAACAAGATCGTGACGACGGCGATCGAGCACCCGGCGGTTTTAAACACGATGGCACAGCTGGAAAAAGAAGGCTTTGAGGTCGTGTATGTGCAGCCGGATGCGGACGGAAATATTCCGAAAGAGAAATTTGACGCGGCCATTGATGCGAAGACGATTTTGGTCAGCGTGATGGCGGTGAATAACGAAACAGGCGTTTTGCTGCCGCTGAAAGACATTGCAGGCATGATCAAGAGGAAAAAGGCCCCGGCGCTGTTTCACACGGACGCGGTGCAGGGTTTCTGCAAAATTCCGCTCCAGCCGAAAAAGCTCGGTGTTGATCTCATCAGTGTTTCGGGCCACAAGGTGCATGCGCCGAAGGGCGTGGGCGCGCTGTACGTGAAAAGCGGCGTGCGCATTTTGCCGCACAGCTTCGGCGGCGGGCAGGAGAAAAATCTGCGCCCCGGCACCGAGGGCGTGCCGCAAATTTGTGCGTTCGGCGAAGCGGTGAAGCACATGATGACGGAAAAAGAGGCGCTCACACACGTAAAAGCGGTGCAGGCGCATTTGATTGAACGGCTGAAAGCGATGCCGGAGGTCGTTTTGAACTCGCCCGAAAACGCGCTGCCGTATATTGTGAATCTTTCGGCAGGGCGCGTGCGTGCGGAGACGATGCTGCACTTTTTGGCGGAGCGAAACATTTTTGTTTCAAGCGGTTCCGCGTGCGGCAAAGCAAAACCGAGCCACGTTCTGAGCGCGATGCAGCTGCCGAAGGAGCGCGTTGAAACATCGCTGCGCGTAAGCCTTTCGGCGGAAAACACAGCAGAAGAAATGGACGCGTTTGCGGACGCCTTGAAAGAGGGCCTCCAAACGCTTTCGCACGCGTAAGCGTGAGTTTATAGACGGAAAGGAATTTTGTCATGCAGGAAGTGATTCTGGTCAAGCTCGGCGAGATCGTCTTAAAGGGATTGAATCGCCGCACGTTTGAAGACCGGCTGTTAAAGAACATTCGCCGCCGCATTGCGCGCGCGGGCAACTTTGAGGTGTACTCCATGCAGTCCACCATTTACATTGAACCGAAGGACGAGGACGCGGACATTGACGAAGCCGAGGAGCGCATCTCGAAGATTTTCGGCGTCATTGGCTATGCGCGCGCTTGCGTGTGTGAAAAGGACATGGACGCCATTACAAAAATGGCGCCGGAATACCTCAATGACACACTCGCGGGCTTTAAGACGTTCAAGGTGGAATCGAAGCGTGCGGACAAGAAGTTCCCGCTCGGCTCCATGGAAATCTCCCGCGAGGTGGGCGCGGCGCTGCTGCGCGCGAACCCGCACATTTCCGTAGACGTGCATAACCCGGAGATCACGGTGCGCGTGGAAATCCGCGAGAAAGCGGCGTATATCCACGGCGAGACGAAGCCCGGCGCGGGCGGCATTCCGGTGGGCACGGGCGGCAAGGCGGCCATTCTCATCAGCGGCGGCCTCGACAGCCCGGTGGCGGCGTGGATGATGGCAAAGCGCGGCGTGGAGCTGACGGCCATTCACTTTGCGAGCCCGCCGTACACGAGCGAGCGCGCACATGAAAAGGTGGTGGCGCTGCTGAAGAAGGTCGGCGAATACGCGGGCAGAATGGACATGATTACCGTGCCGTTCACCGAAATTCAGGAGCAAATTCGAGACAACTGCCCGGAGGAGCTTGCGACCGTGATTATGCGCCGCTTTATGATGCGTGCCGCCGAGCGCATTGCACGCGAGCGCGAATGCAGCGCACTCATCACGGGTGAGAGCCTTGGGCAGGTGGCAAGCCAGACCATTCAGGCCATCGCCTGCACGGACGCCGCGGCGAATATGCCGGTTTTCCGTCCGCTTATCGGCAGCGACAAGTCGGAAATCGTGACGCTTGCGCACCGCATTGACACGTATGATATTTCCATTGAGCCGTATGAGGACTGCTGCACGGTGTTTACGCCGAAGCACCCGCGCACCCGCCCCACTTTGAACGTGGTGGAGGCTGCGGAACAGAAGCTTGATGTGGAACAGCTTTTGAAAAATTGCCTTGAAAAGACGGAGATCCGTCATCTGTAAGAAAGGGGAATTTTACCATGCAGGCAGAAGTATTATCGGTAGGTACAGAGCTTTTGCTCGGCCAGACCGTGAACACGGACACAACAATCGTTGCAAAGGCGCTTTCCGCGCTCGGCATTGATCTGCTCTACGCCGCCGTAGTCGGCGACAACGTGGGCAGACTGGAAAAGGCTGTTTACGACGCGCTCGACAGAAGCGATATTCTCATCACGACGGGCGGCCTTGGGCCGACGGGCGACGACCTGACGAAAGAGACCGTGGCGGCGGCTGCAGGCAAGAAGCTTGTTTTGCACGAGCAGAGCTACCAGCATTTGCTCGATTACTTTGCAAACGGCGGCATGACCGAAAACCAGATGAAGCAGGCGATGCTGCCGGAGGGCTGCACCGCGCTGAAAAACGACAACGGCACTGCGCCCGGCTGCGCGTTCCGGACGGACAAGGGCAAGATCGTCATCATGCTGCCCGGCCCGCCTTCGGAATTGACCCCGATGCTGCACAACTATGCCGTGCCGTACCTTGAGAAATTCCAGAGCGCGGTCATCGCTTCGCACAGCGTGCATGTGTACGGCAGAGGCGAAGCGCCGGTGGCACAGATGATCGAAGACCTGATGGAGCAGAGCAACCCGACCGTGGCGCCGTATGCCAAGGAAGGCGAGATGTTCGTGCGCGTGACGTCGAAGGCCGCAACGAAAGAAGAAGCGGACGCGATGTGCGTGCCGGTGGTGGAAGAATTGAAAAAGCGTATCGGCAACTTCGTGTACGGTGTGGACGTGGAGACGCTGGAGGAGCTTGTGGTCAGTGAGCTTAAAAAGGCGGGCAAGAAGCTTGCGACGGCGGAATCCTGCACGGGCGGTATGCTTGCAAAGCGCATTACGGATATTCCGGGTTCCTCCGCCGTGTTTGAGACGGGCTGTGTGACGTATGCAAACTGCGTGAAGGAGCGTTTGCTCGGCGTACCGCACGAGATGCTTGTGACATACGGCGCAGTGAGCGAACAGACAGCGCGCGCGATGGCGGAAGGCATTGTGCGTGAGAGCGGTGCAGACATCGGCGTGGGTATCACGGGCATTGCGGGCCCGGACGGCGGCACAGAAGAAAAGCCGGTGGGCCTTGTGTACATTGCGTTGAGTGACGGCAAGAACACGTGGGTGGCGAAGCGCCAGCCGATGGGCAGACTAAAATCCCGCGAATGGCACCGCCACTGCGCGGCCTCCAAAGCACTCGATATGGTGCGCCGCTACCTTGCCGGTTTGCCGGTGGACGAGGCGTAACGCGTGCGGCGCAAATACCGCGAGCCGGAGCCTATGCGGCGCGTGGCGGTCTATGAAGACGAAGAAAGTATGCAGCCGAGAAAGCGGAGAATTCTGTTCCCGGTGCTCATCACGCTGTTTTCGGTGATTTTTGTCGTTTCGGCGGCGGTGCTTGTAATTGAACTCATTGTGAACCCGTATGTGACGGATAAAAACGTAGGTGAGATTCAGAAAATCTACTCCGAAGCGGGCGACACGGAAAGCGTGGCCCCGGTTTCTTCCGAAGACGACACGGCGGACAGCGAACGCATGGCAGAGCTGGAGCGCCGTCGCGAGGCTGTTTTGAAGCTGCAAAGTGTGAACAGCGACATTACGGGCTGGGTGCAGCTGGACGGCACGGACATCAATTTTCCGGTGCTGACGCCGCCTGCAGACGACCCACAGTATTACCTTTACCGCAACTACAAAAAGGAAAGCACGAAGTACGGCAGCATCTTTTTGGACGGTATGTGCACGGTGGACTCCGATAATCAGGTTTTGCACGGGCACAGCATGCAGGACGGCAGAATGTTCTGGCAGGTGATCGGTTTTGGCAGTGCCAAGACCGTGAAAAGCTGTCCGGTATTCCGCTATGACACCGAAAAGGAAGCGGCGGAATGGAAGATTGTTTCGGTATTCAAGACGAATACATACGATAACCAAGGGGAACTGTTCAACTATCTGCGCGGCGATTTTGACTCTGCGGAAGACAAGATGCAGTTTTACTACGACGTGATGAAACGCAGCATGGTGAACACCGGCGTTGACCTGAACGAAAACGACAAAACGGTGATGCTTTCAACATGCTCGTATGAATATGAGGGCTTCCGCACGGTGATCGTGGCGCGCAAGGTGCGTGACGGCGAAGATGCGACCGTGGACACCTCAAAAATCACGGAGAACGAAAACGCATTGTACCCGGACATTTGGTATCCCTCCGGCAAAGCGCCGGACTACTGGCCCGACTACTTTGAGGACGCTGTGCAAAACGGCATGGTGGATTGGTACACGGGCAATCTGTACAAAGATTAAAAGCTGAAACAGAAAACGAAAAACGCCCTCCCGCTTACGAAAAAACCGCAGCGGGAGGGCGTTTTGGTATGTTATCTTTTATTCTTTGTACTTCAAAGCGCGGATGGCGTTGAGAACCGCGATAATCATGACACCGACATCCGCAAAGATGGCTGCCCACATGTTCGCAAGACCGAACGCGGTGAGCGCGAGACAGCCGAACTTGATGATGAGCGAGAACACGATGTTCTGCTTGACGATGCCGATGCACTTGCGGGAAATTTTGATGGCCTTTGCAATCTGCATCGGGTCATCGTCCATGAGGACAACGTCTGCGGCTTCGATGGCGGCATCGCTGCCCATGGCGCCCATAGCGATGCCGATATCGGCACGGGTGAGCACCGGCGCATCGTTGATGCCGTCGCCGACGAACGCGAGGTTTGCTTTCTTCGGCTTATTCTGAATGAGCTTTTCGACTTCGTTGACCTTATCGCCCGGGAGCAGCTCACTGCGAACTTCGTCGATGCCAAGCTCTTTGGCGACCTGATCGGCCACGCGCTTGGCATCGCCTGTGAGCATGACGGTTTTTTCAACACCGGCGTGCTTCAGCTTCTGAATGGCTTCCTTGGAATGGGGCTTGATGACATCGGAAATAACGATGTGACCGGCATATTCGCCGTCGATGGACATGTGAATGATGGTGCCGACGCTGTGGCAGTCGTTATATGGAATATTGTGCAGCGCCATGAGCTTTGCGTTGCCGGCGAGGACCTCGTGCCCGTCGACCTTGGCGGTGATGCCCTTGCCGCTGACTTCTTCAATGTCCGTTACGCGGCTGCGGTCGATCTCTTTGCCGTAGGCTTTCTGCAAACTTTTGCTGATGGGGTGGGAGGAGGCGCACTCGGCGAGCGCGGCGTACTCGAGCAGCTTTGCTTCGTCCATCGTGTTGTGGTGGACGGCGGTGACCTCAAACACGCCCTGCGTGAGCGTGCCGGTTTTATCGAACACGACGATTTTTGCATCGGAGAGGGCCTCAAGATAGTTGGAGCCCTTGATGAGCACGCCCTCGTGGCTTGCGCCGCCGATGCCCGCAAAGAAGCTGAGCGGGATGGAAATGACGAGCGCGCACGGGCAGCTGACAACGAGGAAGGTCAGCGCGCGGTAGATCCAATCGACCCAAGCGGCATCCATGCCGAACGCCATGCGCAGGAGCGGCACGGCAATGCCGAGCAGTACAGCGGAAATGCAGACCGCCGGGGTGTAAATTTTAGCGAAGCGGGAGATGAACGCTTCCGAACGGGACTTGCGGGAACTGGCGTTTTCAACGAGGTCGAGGATTTTGGAAACGGTGGACTCGCCGAATTCCTTTGTGGTGCGGATTTTCAGAACACCGTTTAAATTGATGCAGCCGCTGATGATCTCATCGCCCTCTTTGACATCGCGCGGGAGGCTTTCGCCGGTGAGCGCGCTGGTATTAAGGCTTGCGTTGCCGCTTTCGACCACGCCGTCGAGCGGGACTTTTTCGCCTGGCTGCACGACGATGATGCTGCCGACCGCGACTTCATCGGGATCGACCTGTTCTAACTTGCCGTCTTTTTCAATGTTGGCGTAGTCCGGGCGGATGTCCATCAGCGCGGAGATGTTTTTGCGGCTTTTGCCGACGGCGTAGCTTTGGAACAGCTCGCCGATCTGGTAGAACAGCATCACGGCGATGCCCTCAAGATAATCGCCGCTCTTTGTCCAAATGGCGAGGAAGAACGCACCGAGGGTGGCGAGCGCCATCAAAAAGTTTTCGTCGAACGCGCGGCCGTTTAGGATGCCCTTGCCGGCTTTTCTCAAAATATCGTAGCCGATGACGAGATAGGCGGCGAGGTACGCGATAAGGCGCGGAATGCCCGTGATAGGTAAGAACTGTAACACGACCAGCATCACGGCGGTGATGATGATGCGGTACAGCGTAATCTTTTGTTTCTTTTTCATGAGGATACCTCTTGTGGTTTTATATAGCAGTTAGATGACACATTACCGTGTGAAAAAGACCGACTGTACCGAGAAAGCGGAGCCGGTCGTTTTTTCTGACTATACGGGTAGACCGAAGTAAATTAAAGCTCGATTTCGCAGTCCGGCTCAATCTTCTTGCAGGCCTTGAGGACATTCTTCATGACAGCTTTAGCGTCCTGACCGTCTTCAAACTCAACGATCATCTTCTGGGTCATGAAGTTTACGGTCACATTTGCAACGCCTGCGGTTTTCTTGGTTGCCTCTTCCATCAGGTTGGCACAATTTGCGCAGTCAACTTCGATGCTGTACGTTTTTTTCATGGGGAAAACCTCCGTAAAAAATCATTTTGTTTTGAAATGTGGTGCTAACGATTAAATACTTGCTTAATCGTTACAGTTGTAGTATACTGGGGCCGGAATAAAAAATCAAGGGGTTTTCGGGTGCTGCTTCCAAACGGGCGAACGGGATTTCCGAAACGGATAAACGGAGGGCTTTTTATGGTGGATTTTGCATTGCCGCACGACCACGGCAGGCACAAGCACGACGAAGCGCTGCATAGAGAATTGATGAATACGGAGCGTTTTTCGGCCGTGGCGGATGTGTTCAAGCAGCTGAGCGACCCGGTGCGCGTGCGCATTTTCTGGCTTTTAAGTCACCGGGAAGAATGTGTTATCAACATTGCAGCGATGATGGATATGTCGAGTCCGGCAGTTTCGCACCATTTGAAGTCGCTTTTAGACAGTGGGCTTATCATGAGCCGCCGCGATGGCAAGGAAGTCTACTATAAGGCGTCGGACACCGAGCAGATCGGGCTTTTGCACGAGATTGTGGAGCAGGTGATGGAGATCACGTGCCCGGAAAAGGAAGTGGACTTTCAGGCTTCGCAGGAGGAGATCATTCGGAACGTGCACAATTACCTGATTGAACACATCAGCGAGCGCATCACGATAGAAACGCTGTCAAGAGAGTTCCTTATGAACACCACGACGCTGAAAACGGTGTTCAAAAAAGTGTACGGCACGACGATTGCGGCGCACATGAAGCAGCACCGCATGGAGCTTGCGGCGGGGCTGCTGCTGAAAACGCAGAACGACATTGCGTCCGTGGCGCAGGCCGTGGGGTATGAGAGCCAGAGCCGATTTACGGCGGCGTTTAAGGAGGCCTACGGCGAGCTACCAACGGAATACAGACGGCGGCACGTGTGCGGGGCGAAGAAGCAGACGTGCGGGATGTGTACGTGCTCGACGTGTATGAGACGGTGAGGAGCTTGTTTTGAGAGCTTTTAGAAATTAACAGAGCGCGCAGCTTTTGGGTGGCTGCGCGCTCTCCTTTTGTATGCGATGCTTTTTCTAAAGGCGGCTTTAGCCGCCTTTCAGGGAACTCATGCAACTGGGTTCCCTACACTTAAAACGTCCACGGGACATTTTAAGTTACCCTCCTAGTTTTTGGGGCGCTGCCCCAAGACCCCGCCGCCTTTAAAAAGGCGGGCGAAACTTTTAATCACCATTGCCGTTAGCTTAGAGGATAAGGTTTTCCAGCTCCTCTGCGTTATGGACGAGGGTATCGGCGCCGTTTTCTTCGAGCTCTTTTTCGTCCCTGAAGCCCCAGGTGACGCCGGCGGTGAAGAAGCCGGCGTTCTGCCCGGTCTGCATATCAACGCCGCTGTCGCCGACGTACAGGCATTCGGCGGGGGTGACGCCTAATTCTTCGCACAATAAAAGTGCGGCGCTGGGGTCCGGTTTTTTCGGTACGCCTTCCCTTTGTCCGTGGACGACATCAAAAAGCCCGGTGAACAGCTTTTCGGCGATATAGCACGTCATGTTATCGGGTTTGTTGGAGAGCACGGCGGCTTTGACGTTGTTTTCACGCATTTTTTGGAGCAGCTCTACGATGCCGGGGTAGGGGGTGACGTCTTTTGTGGGGTCACTTTCATATAAAGCGTCATACGTTTTGCGCAGGGCTTTTACATCTTCTTCGGTGTATGTGCCCTTAGCGGCAGTGAGCATGCGGCGCATGAGAATATCTGCGCCGTTGCCGACGAATGTGCGGTAGCGGTCTACGGGGAACGTTTTTAAGCGGTGCGCTTCAAGCGCGGCGTTGCCGAATCCGGCGATGGAAGCGAGCGTATTGGCCACGGTTCCGTCCATATCAAAAATAACGGCTTTTACTTTTGCCATGAATATCCCTTCTTCATATTATAGATAATCGAAAAGCGAACGACACTTTTCGCACCGCCAGTATACCGCTTTTTTGACGAAAATGCAACCGGGGCGGGCTTTTTGGGGTGTGAAAAAATCATCTGACCTTAAAAATTATATTAAATCTGGCCATTGCGATAATACCAGCGTGGTGCTATACTGGGTGCAATCTTCAAGGCACGGCGCACGAACGGTGCAGTCGCGCCCCAAAGCAAAGGGGTAATCAAAATGAAAAACAAGAATTCCATCTACAAGATTGTCACCGTGGGCCTTTTGGGCGCGCTGGTGTTCGTCTCCAACTACCTGAGCTTCCCGATTCCGGTGCCGGTGGGCGATATTTCCCGTATCCACCTCGGCAACGCGTTTTGCTTGCTTGCGGGCTTTGTGATGGGCCCGATCGGCGGCGGTCTGGCTTCCGGTATCGGCGCGATGCTCTACGACCTGACGAACCCGGCGTACATCGCTTCGGCTCCGTTTACGTTTATGTTTAAGTTCCTGCTGGCTGCGGTTTGCGGCCTCATCGCGCACAAGGGTAAAATCATCGGCAACATGCTGGAGGAAGACTTTACCATTACCGTACCGCGCAGCATTGTGGCGGGCATCTGCGGCAGCCTGACATACATTGTGCTGTATCTCGCAAAATCCTACATTACGACGGTGCTTGCGGGCAGTGCGCCGGAGGCTGCGGCGATTGCGCTTGCGACGAAAGCGGCTTCGAGCACGGTGAACGCGATTCTCGCCATCATCATTTCCGTGCCGCTCTCCGCTTTGATTCGCAAGGCGCTGAAAAGTGCGCATCTGACGACAAAATAAAATCAGCGTATAAGGAAAGCCGCCGGAACACGCACCGGTGGCTTTCGTTGTTTTTGTGTGACAGAGATTTCTTGCTTTTTTCATGAAACTGTTCACTGCACTTCACATGAACTTCACAGAACTCCGAAATAATATAGATAATCCGAACGGAAAGAAAAAAAGGTTGAAAAACCGTTTGGAATATGGTATCATGTGAAAGGAGTAAGGAACCATGAGTGACAATCATGAGAAATTCCAAAATGGTTTTGACCCGAACAATGGGTCTGAACCGGTGAACACCAATACTTCCGCTAATAACGCTGTAAACAGCACAAACGCCTACGGCACCTATCATAACGCACAGTATCCGACGAACAACACCCCCGCATATACGTGGAACGCACAGAGCGCTCCGCAGCAGAACGCGCCGGTGCAGCCAAACGGACAGCCTGTGTATTACGGTGTGCCGGTGCATCAGCCGCAAAAACAGCCGAAGCCCAAAAAGCACGGCTCGAAATTCGGCTTGAAGCTTTTAGCCGTTGTGCTTTGCTGTGCGATCACCTCGGCGGCGTCGCTTGGCGTATTCGTTGTGATGATTCAAAACGGCGTCATCAATGTGCAGTCTTCCGAAGCGAGCAGCAATGCTGCGTTCACAATCTCGCGCGTGGTGAACGGCGACACGAACTCGGATACGAGCGCGAGCAGCGACGGCACGGTTTCCGCGATGAGCGACCAGGACATTGCTGCAAAGCTTACACCGTCTGTCGTGTGCATCCAGAATTATCAGGTGACACAGAATTACGGCTTTATGCAGACCGACACGTCGGACAGCAGCGTTTCCCCGGCGAGCGAAGGCTCCGGCATCATCATGAGTGAAGATGGCTATATCATCACGAATGCGCATGTTGTGGAGGGTGCGACTTCCCTGAAGGTTATGACCTCCGACGGTGAGACGTATGAAGCGCAGCTGGTCGGCAGCGATACCGTGACGGACCTTGCGGTCGTAAAGATCGATGCGACGGGCTTGACGGCTGCGGAATTTGGTTCTTCCGAAGATTTGCGCGTTGCAGATAAGGTCATGGCCATCGGTAACCCGGGCGGCCACGAACTGAGCTCCAGCGTAACGATCGGTTACGTTTCCGCTTTGAACCGCGCGATTGCCAATAACACGACCGGCTACACGATGGAATACATCCAGACCGATGCGGCGATTAACCCCGGTAACTCCGGCGGCGCACTCATCAACGAGTATGGTCAGGTCGTTGGCATCAACTCCGCAAAAATTTCCGCTACGGGCTATGAGGGCCTTGGATTTGCGATTCCGATCGATACGGCACAGCCGATTATCTCCGACCTCATCCAGTACGGTTATGTGAAGGACAGAGCTGTTCTCGGTATTTCCGGTCAGTTCATCGACAGCATGACGGGCCGCTTCTACGGTTTGCCGCAGGGCGAGTATGTGGCACAGCTCAATTCGAGCGAGGCACAGGCTTCCGGCTTGCAGGTGGGCGATGTGATTACCGCTATTGACGGCCAGCAGCTGGACAGTGAATCCACATTGCGTTCCGCAATCCTCAGCAAGAAGCCGGGCGATACGGTAACACTTCAGGTGTACCGCTCTTCGACGCAGCAGTCCGCAACCGTGGAACTGAAACTTTCCGAATACAGCGCGGGTTGATTTAATTTAGAGTACGAGTCTTTTTCATAAATCTCCTTTTTCAAGCAACGAACCCCGAGGTAACCCCTCGGGGTTCGTTGCATTTTGTCGGCTTTTGATTTTGCTGCCGTGGGTGTTCCCGGCTGTGATTGAGGGTGCGCAGTATCTCACTCTTTTTCTCGGTCAGAGGGAGCTTGAATTTTATACGAAGGCATAAAGTAACGCCGTACTCTCAATGAAAAATCGAGGGTGCGGCGTTGCTTTATTTCTAAGAATTCGCTGTGGCGAGTTCTTCAAGGAACCCCTTAATAGGGTTCCTTGCGGCAGAACAGTCCACCGGACTATTCTGCCTGTCTTCCTGATTTTTGGTAGGTAAAAAGGTCTCGCCGGTTGCGAACGACGACCAAAGGCGTTGCCTTTGGAAACCACCACCTTTGAAAAGGTGGACGAAACTTTATTCGTCGCTTCGCTGTGGTTTACGGAAGATCAGTTCCCTGTAATGGCGTTGAGTGCGGCGGAGACGACTTCACCGGCGGTATAGAGTCCGGAGGAGCCCTCCTGCACGCACACGGCGAACGCATACGGGGTGCTTTCGTCCTCCGAGAAACCGACGATCCAGCAGTTTGGGTTTTTATCGTCGAGCTCGGCGGTGCCGGTTTTGGCACACAGCGAATAACCGTCGAAAAGATACTCGCCGTAGTAATTGACGACGTTGTTGCGCATCATGCTGTGGAGAGAAGCGGCAGTGGAGCTGTCCGTTAAGGTGTAGCTCGTGCGGCTTTTGCCGCCCGTGAGGTATGGCTCCGGTGTGGAGCCGCCGTTTGCGATGGCGCCCATCAAAAGCGCCATGTGGTACGGGTTTGCCATGACATCCGCCTGACCGACGGAGCTCCACGCGAGGTCTATGGCGCTGGTGGAGCTGCTTAAATTGGTACTGCTTTTGTCGGTGGTGACGGAATCAAACGAGAAGTTTTTACCGAAGCCCATTTCTTCGGCTTTCTTTTTGAGGTTTTCCGCGCCGATGTCCTCCGCAAGCTGCGCAAAGTAGAGGTTGCAGGAATAGCCGAGCGCCTGCTCGAGGTTCAGCTCGCCGTGGTAATTGAGACACGTCACCTTGCCGGAGCCGATGTCCATTTCTTCTTCGCAGGTATAGGTGCGGGTGTCCCAATCGGGCAGGTACTCCATGGCGGCAGCCGCTGTGACGAGCTTAAAGATGGAGCCCGGCGTGTAGGTGGAGGAAAGCGTGTGGTCGAGGAAAACGCCGTTGTATTCTTCATTGTCGTTGAGGTCCTCCGGGACGTTCATGGGGTCGTATGTGGGAGCGCTGACCTTGACGAGTACCTCGCCGGTCTTATAGTTATAGACAAACGCGGAGCCGTTGCGGCCGTTGAAGGCGTTGTACGCAGCGGCGCTGGCGTTGGCATCTACCGTTAAAACGAGGTTGTTGCCGAGGTCCGAAAGCACGGTGCGCGCAAGGCCCGTGATGGGGTTATAGCCCACGAGCTGCGAGCGGTGCACAGCCTGCACGGCGGTGCCGATGTAGCCGCTGGAATCGCCCACAGTGTGGAGCAGTGCGCGGCGAATGTCTTCACTTTCGGCGTAAACGCGGGAGCCGTCCTCCGTTTTGGCGAGCACCATGCCGCTGCGGTCTGTGATGGTACCGGCGGAAACGGCGGTGTCATCGCCGTAAATGTGACCGTTATACGGCTGCGTGGCCCATGTGGAGCCGTTTAACGCGAGGTTGATGAGGAACCAGACGAAGCCGCCGCAGAAGGCGAACAGCAAAATGTAAAGGACAAAAGAGCGAAAGCCGGTCGTTTTCATCGGCGGTCACCATCCTTTCTGCGTGTGCGGGACTGACCCGGCGAGAGGTTTTCTTCGGAAATATGGACGCGGTATGCGCCGCGGGAACGCGGGGCCGTGTTTTCGGCGCGGGTATTCACGCGGGGCCGCGGCGTGGGCGGGTCGTTCGGGGAGTAGCGCGGAGGGGTGAAGGAAATCGTGTCTTCGTCGGCCTCGCCTTTCGGGTGTCTTCCCGCACGGCGGGCGGCGTAGGTGCGTTCATCGGACGCTTTGAGGAATGCCAGAAGCCCCCAGACAGAGATCATACTGGAGCCGCCTGCGCTGATGAACGGCAGCGTGACGCCGGTGAGCGGCAGAACATCCGTGGGGCCGAAGACATTGAGCGCGGCCTGAAAGAGCAGCATGCCCGAGACGGCGCACGCCGCGATGGCGTAGAACGTGGAGCGACTGCGTGTGACATCGCTGCGGGCGTAGAGGATAAAGAGGACGAGTGCGAATAGCACCGCCATGCCCATTAAAAGGCCCTGCTCCTCGCACAGCATACCGAACACGAGGTCGCTGTCGCCGGCGGCGACATATTTTAAGATGCCGTTGCCGAGGCCGAGACCGAAGAGGCCGCCGCTTGCGATATACGTCATGGTGCGCACCTGCTGGTAGCCGAGGCTGTCCTGTGTGTGCTCCCACACGTGCATCCAGCCCGAGAAGCGCTGGGCAACGTAGGGCTTAAACTGCAAAATGAGGAACACGCCGAAGCACGCTGCCGCGAGGATGAGGAAAATGGTGCGGAAGCTGCCGGAGCGCATGAACGCGATGATGAGGAAGCAGGCGAAGAAGATGAGCGCCGTGCCGAAATCGCGCATGAGAAACAGGAATGCGAGGCAGATGGCGGCGAACACGATGAACTCCGTGATGTTCTTTTTCGTCTGCAAATGGTCGAGCGTAGACGCGCCGACGAACACGAATGCGATTTTGATGAACTCCGAGGGCTGGAAGCTGAACGGCCCGATGAAGATCCAGTTGCGGGAGCCGTTGACGTCTTTGCCGAGCACAAGGTTTGCAACAAACAGCAAAATGGCGCCGATGGCGATGTAGAGCCGCAGCTTCATGACGCGCTCGAGGTCGCTCATGAACCAAACAAGGAAGCAGAAAAGCACAATGCCGATGCCGAACGCGGCAATCTGCATTTTAACGGTGTCGAGCCCCTCACCGCTGAGGAGCAGGATGCCGATGCTGCTGAGGAGCAGCCCAACGGTTTCAATCTCAAAGCTGACGCGCTTTAAGATGCGGCGGGAGAAAAAGTACAGCACCCAGCTTGCCGTGAACAGAATCACGAACGGTGCGGCGGGGTAGAGGCGGAATTCGCCTGTGCCGATCATCAGTTGCAAGGTGAGCGACATCTGAACGAGCGTGACGACGAGCATCAGCTTAAAGGGGGACGCCGCCTCTTTGGAAAAGCCGGTGAACATGCTGCGCTTTTTCTGCGGCACGTCGGACGCGTTACGCAGCGTGAGCGTGGTGGAGCCCATGCGGATTTTGTCGCCGATCTGCACGAGCGTGGACTCTGTGATCTGTTTATTGCGCACGCGTGTGCCGGCGTGGGAGCCGGTATCGCACACGAACCAGCCCTCTTCGCGGCGCATTAAAACGGCATGGTCGCGCGAAACGGAATTATCGGGTATTTGAATATCACAGCTGCGGCTGCGCCCGATGGAATTCTCCCAGTACAAAACGGGGAAATGCGCGCCGGTGGCGGCATCCTCCAGCATGACGACCGGGTCTTTGCGGCGCTGTCCCTTTTTAAACGAGGTATAGCAGCGCCAGATAACGTACAAAACCATCAGGACGGTGACGGCACGCACGAGCACAAGGGCGGTGGAAAGCAGCCCGGAGCCGAGTATGCGCGTGATGAGTTGCTTTAAAAGCTCCATAAAGACCTCTTTTCTTTACGGCGAAGATCAGTCGTGAATTTCGGCGACCTCACCGGCCTTTTTATAGATGTGGTTCGCGGGCACGAAGCCGCGCACCATGGAAAGCGGATAGACGCGTGCGTTTTTGCCGACGACCGTGCCGGGATTCAAAACGCTGCCGCAGCCGATTTCGGCGTGGTCGCCCAGCATGGCGCCGAATTTGCGCATGCCGGTCTCTACGCGTTCGCCGTCCTTTAAGACGGTGACGTTCGAGTGATCCTGCTTTAAGTTCGACGTGACGGCGCCTGCGCCGGTGTGGGCCTTATGACCCATGACGGAATCGCCGATGTAGTTATAGTGCGGGGCCTGCGCGCCGTCGAACAGGATGGCGTTTTTCACCTCGGTGGAATTGCCGACGACGCAGCCTGCGCCGATGAGCGCGTTGCCGCGGATAAATGCGCCGGGACGCACCTCGGTCTCCGGCCCGATGATGGTGGGGCCTGCAATGTAGACGTTCGGGTAAAGCTTGGCGCTTTTCGCGACCCACACGTCTTCGCCACGCTGCTCATATTCCTCGGGCGAAAGTGTTTTGCCGAGCGCTTTAATGAACTCGCCGATCTTCGGCAGCGCCTCCCACGGGTAGGTGCAGGCTTCAAGCAGCGGGCGCGCCGCGGTGTAGCTGAGATCATATAAGGCGCGGACGGTCAATTCTTCATGTTTTACGTTCATATTCATGTTCCTTTCTTGACTCAATCGTACTGAAATTCCGACTCTGCGGAACGGACTTGCGACTTTCCCATAAAACCCATTTTATATAGTATAATACAACTCCCCGCACATTTCCAGTCTGTGCGGGGAGAATTCAGGTTTTCTTAACTTTTTTGTATGTTTACAGGTACTCTAAGGTGCGGATGGCGGCTTCCATGTAGATCTCGCCGGCATCCGTGCCGAGCTTATTTAAGTTGCGGGCATCCCATTTTTCGCCGGAAAGGGAATCTGCCGCCCACATGAACTGGGCGAATTTGACGTTTCGGAACGCCGCGACGGTCGCCATGGCGGCACATTCCATCTCGACGACGGAGCAGCCTTGCTTTAAACGCTTTTCAACCTTGCCGCGCGTCTCACGAAAGAATGCGTCGGTTGTCCACGTTTTCACGCGGGCATAGGGGGCGTCCATGTCTTCGAGCGCTTGGCAGACGGCATCTACACAGGCAGGCTCGAGTACGGCTTCCTCGGCGGGCGGAGCGTAGTGGTAGCTGGTGCCCTCATCGCGCACGGCGGCGTAGGGTACCAGAATGTGCCCGGCGGTGATGGCGTGATCGAGTGCACCGCAGGAGCCGAGCATCAAAAACTTTTTCACGCCGTGGGGGATCATCTCTTCCATGATGCCGCAGGCAGACGGCGCGCCGACGCGCATGCACATCAGCGCAAACGCGGTGCCGTTCGACGCAGTGCAGCGATAGACCGGTTCTCCACCGTTGCAGTCCTGATATTGCATGATGACTTCGCCGTGAAATTCCGCCGCGTATTTCTCCGTAAGCGGGCGGGAGAACACGCCGATGAGTGCCTCCGGCATATTTTCCATCGGGTGATAGAATTCGCTCGGCTCAATGACGGCTGTTTTCTCCGGGTCAAAATCTGTGTGGATCATGGAATTCCCTCCTTCGTTTTCGCAAACGACAAATTTTATCCATTATACCACGGGAGGGCTTTTTGTCAAGCAAAGGCATAAATTTACCAAAATATTTTATGATTATATTGAAAAGTTGTGCGGGATACGCTATAATAGTTGCAAATACAACTATTGAGAGCTTCTTAGGGGAAAGAGGGCATGTAATTTGAAAAGACTGGCGGTGTATTTAAAACCGTTTTTGCCGCGTATGGGCATGGGCATCAGCTTTAAGGCGGTCGGTACGCTTGTGGAGCTTGCGATCCCGTGGATTTTGTCGTATATCATTGACGATCTGATCCCGCTGAAAGAAATTCGCCCGGTATGTCTGTGGGGTGGATTGATGATCGTGTGCTCACTTATTGCGTGGGGCGGCAACATCACGGCGAACCGCATGGCGTCCGCTGTGGCGCGCGACTGCACGCGGCAGATCCGGCATGACCTGTTCCAAAAGATCTCGTATCTTTCGGAAAGCAGGGTCGATGCGTTTACAATTCCGTCGCTTATCTCGCGCATGACGAGCGATACATACGTTTTGCACCAGACGGTCGGCATGATTCAGCGCATCGGCATCCGTGCGCCGCTGCTGCTTTTTGGCGGCATTATCGTATCCTTGACGATGGACCCGATGCTGACGCTCATTATGGTGGCATCCTTACCCATCGTGGGCGTAATTGTATTTTACGTCTCGCGAAAAGGTGCGAAGCTCTTTAAAATCGTGCAGAAGGCTTCCGATTCCATGCTGCGCGTGGTGCGTGAAAACGCCGTGGGCGTGCGCGTCATCAAGGCGCTTTCCAAATCGGACTATGAGCGTGCGCGGTTTAAGGAGGTGAACGACGACCTCACCGGAAAGGAGCGCACGGCAGAGAGCACCATGGCGCTCATCAATCCGGTGATGAGCCTTTTGCTGAACCTCGGCATTGTGGCGGTTATCACGGTGGGCGCGGTGCGTGTGAACAACGGCACCTCCGAGATCGGCAAGATCATCGCGTTTATGAATTTATACACCATCGTTTTGAACGCTTTAATGGCGATTAACCGCATTTTCATGATGCTTTCACGCGCATCGGCTTCCTCTGCGCGTGTATTGGAGGTGCTGGACACGCCGGTGGAGCTTTTCGAGACTGAGCCGCACTTCAGCTTTTTGCCGAAGGACGCGCCGCACGTGGAGTTTGACCACGTGACGTTCCGCTATGCGCGCGGCAGGTTTGCGGTGCGGAACATCGATTTTGCGTTAAAGCGCGGCGAGACGCTCGGCATTATCGGCGCGACAGGCGCGGGTAAATCGACGATTATTCGTTTACTCATGCGTTACTACGACGTTTCGGAGGGCTCCGTGAAAATAGACGGCGTAGATATCCGCGACTACGCGACGTCCGATTTACGCGCGAAGTTCGGCGTGGTGTTCCAAAACGACACGCTGTTTAAGGACACGATACGCGAGAATATCCGCTTAGGGCGAAACCTGACGGACGAGCAGCTTTTGGAAGCGGCACGCCGCGCACAGGCGCTGGAATTTATTGAAGAACAGGGCGGCCTGGACGCGCCGGTCGCCATTAAGGGCGCGAACCTTTCGGGTGGGCAGAAACAGAGACTGTTGCTTGCGCGCGCACTCGCGGGCGACCCGGACATTTTGCTGTTGGACGACTCCTCAAGCGCGCTCGATTACAAGACGGACTCGAAGCTGCGTGAAGAAATTCGCCTGCATTGTGCGGACGCGACAAAGATCATCATTGCGCAGCGCATCAGCTCCATCATGCATGCGGAAAAAATCATGGTGCTCGAAAACGGCAATGTCATCGGCATGGGTACGCACGAAGAATTGATGGAGACCTGTCCGCTTTACCGCGAGATCGGGGAGTCGCAGATCGGCGAGGGACTCGCAAAGGAGGTGCACGCATGAAAAGGCCGGAAACCGTGCAAACGGAAAAACACGAAAAGCCCAAAATGAAAAAAAAGGCGGTGCTGTCGCGCCTTTTGCCGTATTTGATGCGCTACAAATTTTTGATGCTCGGGGCGATTTTACTGACGGTCGGCGGCAATTTGCTTTCACTGGCGGGACCGTATATTTCGGGCCTTGCGGTGGATGCGATGGAGCTCGGCCGCGGCAAAGTCAATTTTGAAAAGGTGGGCTGCTACGGCGTTCTGATGGTTGTGATGTACGCGATATCCGCAGCACTTTCGTATGCGTTGACGCGCCTTATGATCGTCATCAGCCGCCGCGTGGTGAACACGATGCGGCACGATGTGTTCCAAAAGCTGAGCGAGCTGCCGGTCGGATACTTCGATACACACCAGACGGGCGACATTTTGAGCCGTATTTCGTATGACATCGACACCATCAACACCTCGCTTACGAATGATATGGTGCAGGTGTTCGCGAGCGCCGTCACAGTCATCGGCGCGCTCATCATGATGCTTTCCATTTCGCCGACGCTTGTGCTGGTGTTTGTTTTCACTGTGCCGCTTTCGATGTTCATGACGAAGAAGATCACGGGCTTTACGCGGCCGCTGTTCCGCAAGCGTTCTGCAAAGCTGGGCGAGCTGAACGGCTTTGTGGAGGAAATGATCAGCGGGCAGAAGACGCTGCGCGCGTATAGCCAAGAAGAAAACACCATTAAGAAACTCGATAAACAGAACGATGAGACCGTGGACGCGTACTACCGCGCCGATTATTACGGCAGCATGGTGGGACCGTCCGTCAACTTCGTCAACAACCTTTCGCTTTCACTCGTCAGCTTTTTCGGCGCACTGCTGTTTTTGGGCGGGTCGATCTCCATCGGCAACATTTCGAGCTTTGTACTGTATTCCCGCAAGTTCAGCGGGCCGATCAACGAAATCGCAAATATCATCGGCGAATTGCAGTCGGCGTTTTCGGCGGCGGAGCGCGTGTTCCGCTTACTGGATGAAGAGCCCGAGGTCGCGGACAGTCCGAATGCCGAAGGCCTCACCGAAGCCGAGGGTGACGTAGACCTTTCGCACGTGAACTTCGGCTACACAAAGGACAGACAGATCATCAAAGACCTCTCGCTGCATGTGCCGAAGGGTGCGCTTGTGGCCATTGTGGGCCCGACGGGCGCGGGCAAAACGACCATCATCAATTTGCTGATGCGCTTTTACGATGTGGACAGCGGAGAGATTACGCTTGACCATAAGCCGATCAAAGATCTGACGCGCCGCAGTTTGCGCCTTAACTACTCCATGGTCTTGCAGGACACATGGCTTTTTACGGGCACGGTGTATGAAAACATCGCCTACGGCAGCGAAAAGGCGACGCGCGAAGATGTGGAGCGCGTGTGCAAGGCGTGCGGCATCCATGACTACATCAGGACGCTGCCGGCCGGTTACGAAACGGTGCTCGAGGACGACGGCGCGAATATCTCAAAGGGACAAAAGCAATTGATGACCATTGCACGCGCGATGCTGCTGGAGTCGTCCCTGCTTATTCTGGACGAGGCGACTTCAAACGTCGATACGCGCACGGAGCTGCGCATACAAAAGGCCATGCGTACGCTGATGGCGGACAAGACCTGCTTTGTCATTGCGCACCGCTTATCGACCATTCGCAACGCGGATATGATCTTAGTCGTGCGCGACGGCGAGATTGTGGAGCGCGGCACGCACGAAAGCCTGATGCAGGGCGACACATTCTACCGGCATTTGTATAACGCACAGTTTGCGTAAAAACGCAGAAACGGGGGCTGTTATGAGACGTATACGGAGGACATTGCCCCACGCGGCGTGGATGTGAAAGAAATTCAGGCCGCAGAGGCGCGTGAAACGTAAAATGCGGCCCCAAAAATTTTAAGAAAATACTAAGTTAAAACCGCTTGAAAAAATTCATTTTCGGTCTTATAATCATGCTGAATACGCAGTTTTGAAAACTGTGAGCAGGAGACCGGGGGTGGAGGACATCAGGCGGTTTTTACATACGCTGCACGGATTGTTTGAAAAGGGAACGCGCAGCCGGGGTATTTTGGGGTGCTTTCTCGGCGGATTATTTTTGAATATCGTCATAGAGCTGATGGACAGGCAGAGCCTTTCCGCTGTTTTTGTGCTGCTCGAATCACACCCGCTGGCGTTTTTGGAAAACGTGCTGATTTTGACGTTTTTCCTTTCGCTGTGCCTGTTTTCCAAGCGGCGGTGGTTTTTCGGCATTTTGATCGGCACGGTGTGGCTTGGGCTCGGCATTGCGAATTTATATGTGTTAAGCTACCGCGTTTCGCCGCTTTCCGCCATTGATTTTGCGATTTTGCAGCTCGATTGGTCGTTTATCGGCATTTACATGAGCGTACCGGCGTTTGTTTTGCTTGTTATTGCGGTGATTTTGCTGCTTGCGGGGCTTGTGATGCTCTTTAAAAAGTGCCCGAAAAGCCCGGTGCACCGGCTCTTTAATACGGCGGTGAGCGTGATACTCCTTGGCGCGTGCATTGTCGTTCCGTATCTGCCGACGTCCTTAGGCTTCGGTGAGAATACATATACGGATGTTATCCGTTTGACAGAGGATTACGGCTTTGCGTACACGTTTACGCGCAGTCTCGTTGACACGGGCATCGACCGGCCGGAGGATTACTCCGCCCGCCGCGTGCGCGCCATTGCAGCGGAGGTGCTGCGCACAAAGGACAAAGCGCCCGAGGACGTGCCGAACATCATCTTTTTGCAGCTGGAGTCGTTTTTCGACGTGAACCGCTTAAAAGACGTGACGTTCTCCGAAAACCCGGTGCCGTATTTTGAAGAGCTGAAGGAGACATGCCCCAGCGGGTATTTCACCGCGCCGTCTGTCGGTGCGGGCACGGCGAACACGGAATTTGAGGTCATCACGCAGATGAATGTGCAGGACTTCGGCACGGGCGAATATCCGTACAAGACGATTTTGCAGGAAACGCCGTGCGAGTCCATCGCGTATGACTTAAAAAAACTTGGGCTCGCGTCGCACGTCATTCACAATAACACGGCGACATTCTATGACCGCAACATCGTGTTCCCGAAGCTCGGGTTCGATTCATTCACGACGCTTGAATATATGAACCACGTGGAGACAAACGAAATCGGCTGGGCGAAGGATAAGATTCTGACAAAAGAGATTGTGCGGGCGCTTTCCGAAACGGAGGAACGCGACCTTATTTACACCATTTCGGTGCAGCCGCACGGCGCGTATCCGGAGGAGAGCGAGACGGCGGATATCAAAGTGCTTTCCGGCATAGAAGACCCCGCTTTGCGCGGACAAATGGAATATTACGCGACGCAGATTCATGAGGTGGATGAATTTCTGCGCACGCTGACCGATGTGCTGACGACGTGGGAGGAGCCGACCGTTTTGGTGCTGTACGGCGACCACATGCCGTCGCTGGAGATCAGCAGGGATATGCTGGACCTTTCTGCGGGCGGCCTGTTTGAAACGGAGTACGTCATTTGGAGCAACTGCGGCGTGGGAGGCGCGGATAAAAACGTGAAGGCGTATCAGCTTTCGTCCCGTGTTTTGGAGCTTTTAGACATCAACGTAGGCACACTGACGAAATTCCACCAGTTAAACCCGTGGCGCGGCGCATACGAAACGGAGCTGCGCACGCTGCAATACGACATGCTGTACGGAGACCGTGTGGTATACCATGGCGAGCAGCCGTTTGAGGAGACCGACATGCGCTTCGGCACGCGGGACATCACTGTGAACACGGCGTATGTGCAGAACGATATGCTGATGGTGCGCGGCAAAAATTTCACGCCGTACAGCGTGATTTACGTGGACGGCAATGCGAAGGAGACGACGTTTCTGTCCGAATATGCCGTGACCTGTGCGGCGGACGGCATAGAAAAAGGCGACCGCGTGACGGTGCGGCAGGTGGCGGAGGACGGCACGGAGCTTTCGGAAGCCATTGCCGACCCGTACGGGGAGTAAATCGGAGGGAAACGTGACAGCGTACTATCATTTGCCCGGCTTATTTGAATTTTTCGAGCTGTACAGTGTGTTTTTGCCGCTGTACGGAGCGCACAGAGAATACTTTTACGAGTGGTGCGAGATCGCGTCTGTTTACGGCGCGCCGGCGGACTGCCTTTGGGGCGGCGGACGCCTCGGCGACGGCGAGCACGACCCGCGCGCGGTACTCTCGCTCATGCGGGAATATAACATCTCCGCGCGGCTGACGTTCAGCAATTCTTTGTTGGAGGAAAAGCATTTATCCGACCCGAAGTGCAACACGCTGTGTAAGCTGTTTGCGGAAAGCGAAAGCCCGCAAAACGGCGTGATCGTGCATTCCGATTTACTGTTAGACTATTTAAAAAAGACGTACCCGGGGCTGTATTTTGTTTCGTCTACGACGAAGGTGCTGACGGACTTTGAAGACTTTAAACAGGAGCTCGAACGCGAAGATTTTCGGTTTGTCGTGCCGGATTTTCGGCTGAATAAACAAGTTGAAAAGCTGAACGCGCTGCCGCAGGCGCTGAAGGACAAGGCGGAGTTTCTCTGCAACGAGTGCTGCTCTTTCGGCTGCAAAGACCGCAAAGCGTGTTATGAAGCGGTGAGCCGCAAAAACCTCGGTATAGACGGCCCGGAGCACGTCTGCACCGTGCCGAATGCAAAGGAGGGCTACCGCTTTTCAAAGGCGATGGAGAACCCGGGTTTTATCGGTGTTGCAGATATACAGAACGTATATCTGCCGATGGGCTTCACGAACTTTAAAATTGAGGGTAGGGGACTCGGCAGTGCGCTCATTTTGGAATTTCTGCTTTACTACATGACAAAGCCGGAATACCGGCTGCGCGTGCGGGAAGAAATATATTTAGACAACATGCTCGATCTGTTTTGAAGAAAGCACGGTTTGCAGCAAATTTCGCTGCGGGCCGTTTCTTTTTCTCAGCTTCTGTGCTATAATGACGGAAACGAGAAACATGAGGGAAAGGGTGTTCATTTATGGATCTGGAACGAATCGAAAAAGCGGTGCGGGAAATTCTGCTGGCTGTCGGAGAAGACCCGGAGCGCGAGGGCCTGCAGGAAACGCCGAACCGTGTGGCACGCATGTATGCGGAGATTTTCTCGGGGTTAAAATCCGACCCGAAGCAGCATCTCAAAATTTTCCACGAAGAGGGCGAGCACGACGAGCTCGTTTTTGTGCGGGACATTCCGCTTTACTCCGTATGTGAGCACCATTTACTGCCGTTCATCGGCAAGTGCCATATTGCGTATATCCCGCGCGACGGCAAGATCATCGGGCTTTCCAAATTTGCCCGTATTGTCGATTGCTTTGCGCGGCGTCCGCAGGTGCAGGAGCGTCTGACGGCGCAGATTGCGGACTTTATCGAAGAAAACCTGAATCCGCGCGGCGTGGCGGTGTTCATTGAAGCGGAGCACTTGTGCATGACGATGCGCGGCGCGCGTGCGGCGGGCGCTTTGACGCAGACCTCTGCCTTGCGCGGCTGCATGCGCACGGAAGCGAAGACCCGCAACGAGGTCATGCTGCTGCTTGCAAAGTAAGGAGACCGATATGACGGAATTTTACGCGGCGGGAAAACGCTTTCCGCTGAACAGAACCTATGTGATGGGCATTTTAAACGTGACGCCGGATTCGTTTTCCGACGGCGGCAAGTATTTTGACCCCGAAAAAGCGGTGCGCCACGCGGTAGAGATGGAAGCGCAGGGCGTGGACATTGTGGACATCGGCGGGCAGTCCACCCGCCCGGGTAGCGTGCGCATCTCGCCCGAAGAAGAATGGGCGCGCATTGAAAACGTGGTGAAGGCAGTTGCGGAGAAGACGAATCTTGCTGTTTCCATCGACACGTTTTACCCCGAGGTGGCGGAAAAAGCCCTCAAAGCCGGCGCACATATCATCAACGACGTGACGGGTTTTGCACCGGAAATGTGGCGCGCGGTGGAAAACACCGACTGCGGCTGCATCGTGATGCACCCCGGCGATCCGGATGACCTGAACGGCGCGGGCGGCGATATTTTGGAACGCGTTCGGGCATTTTTTGAGAAGAAAACGACGGAAGCGGAACAGCATGGCGTCAACAAAAATCGCCTTTGCTTCGACCCGGGCATCGGCTTTGGCAAGACAAATGAGGAAAATCTCGCGCTTATCGCAACCCCGGAGAAAATCCGCGTGCCGGGTACGGCGCTTTTGATGGCGGCGTCGAGAAAACGCGTTATCGGTGCTGTTTGCGGCAACCCGCCGTTTGAAGACCGCATGGCGGGCACGGTGGCGGCACATACGGCATCGGTGCTGTTCGGCGCAGACATGGTGCGCGCGCACGATACGTTTGAAGCGGTGCAGGCGGCGCGCGTAGCGGACGCGATAAAGCAATTCAGAAAGGGAGTATAAAATGGAAACAATACGCATTAAGGGCCTTGAGATATTTGCCTACCACGGCGTGAACCCGGAGGAAAAGGAAAACGGCCAGAAGTTTATTTTAGACATTGCGATGCAGGCGGACATTTCCCGCGCGGCGCAGACAGATGACCTCAACGAGACGGTGAACTACGCCGCCGTGCGCAAAACGGTGAACGCGGTGTTCACGGCGCAGAAATACGACCTCATTGAGCGCGCGGCGCAGGTGGTATGCGATGCGATTTTGGAGAACTACCCGAAGGTGCAGAGCGTGACGGTGGAGCTGAAAAAGCCGGAAGCGCCCATCAACGCGGTGTTCGATTACGTCTCGGTCGAAATGACAAGGAGCCGTGCATGAAGCGCGTCGTCTTGGGGCTCGGCACAAATTTAGGCGACCGCCGGGAAAATCTGCGCGCAGCGCTCGCGGCGCTTTCGCATTTGCCGAAAACGGAGGTCGAAAATGTTTCCTCCGTTTGGCAGACCGCGCCGTTTGATGTGCCGGACGAGCAACAGGACTATTGGAATATTTGCGTTTTGATGAAAACGGAGCTTTCGCCAAGCGCGGTGCTCGGCGCGTGCCTCGGCATAGAGGCAGCGATGGGGCGCGTGCGCGAAATTTACCACGGTGCACGGTGCATGGACTTAGATGTTTTGCTGTACGAGGGCTTCACACAGCGCGAAAAGGAACTCAATGTGCCGCACCCCGGCATTTTGGAGCGCGCGTTCGTGCTGTTCCCGCTTTTGGAACTGTTTCCGGAAAAGAATGCGTTCGGCTTCGATTTTGCGGACGCACCGGGCTTTAAAGACGGGGACGACGTGCAGCGCGTCGGCGCGGCGGAAGAAATCTTGGATTGATATTTCTAATACAGAAAATTGAGGAAGCTAAGTGCTTCCCTTTTTTCTTTTGAAATGTAAACTTTCCGTGTCTGATTACAGAAAGATTTCAAAAAGCCTTGAAAAAGTTACCGAATTGTAATATATTATAAGGGTAGAGTTTTTCAGGACTCTTGATTTTTGTGAAAACACGGAGTTAATCGATATGAAGATGAAGAAAAAAAGCTTGCGTTTTGTGGCCGGTGTGCTGGCGGTGACGATGCTCATTTCCTCCAACTCGGTCTTTGCGACCACGACGGCAGAATACGATGAGCAGATTGAATCCATTAAATCGCAGCAGGCGGAAAATGAAGCCGAGGCCGAGCGCCTTAACGAAAAACTTGATTCGCTGCGCGATCAGACGAGTGAAGCCGAAGCGTATCAGGCAACGCTTGAAGAGCAGATCACGACGTACCAGACGAGCATCGACCTTGCGGTGCAGAACATCACGCAGCTCAATACGAACATCACGAACCTCGAAGCCGAGATTAAAAAGGCGGACGAGGAATATGCCGATACATTTGCGGAATTGAAAGTCCGTTTGCGCTCGCTGTATGCTTCCGGCGGCAACCTGACGACGCTGCAGATCTTATTTGATTCCACGAGCCTTTACGATTTTTCCATGCGCTCCGAGGCGATGAAGACCATCACGAAGCACGACCGCGAGCTGATGGAGAAAATCCGCCTTTACCGCATTCAGACGCAGGATCAGCGCGATGAGCTCAACAAAGAAAAAGAGGAGCTTGCCGACCAGAAGAAAGACCTTGAAAAGAAGCAGGAAGAATTGCAGGTGCTCGAGGAAGAAAACCAGAAGCTCATCGACGAGCTGAATACCCAGAGCAGCGAGACGGAAAGCGATTTGGCGGCGGCCGAGGCGGCGAAGGAAGATTACGTTTCGCAGCTTGACCAGCTTATCGCAGACCGAAACGCGCAGGCCGAAAAGGAAGAGGAAGCACGCCGTCAGGCAGAAGCGAACCAGAATGCCGCGAACAACAACTCCGGCAGCGGCAACACGTCTTCCGGCTCGGGTAACACGAGCGATGTTTTGAACACTGGCGACCTTTCATTCAGTTGGCCGCTTGCGGGCTACGGCTACGGCAGCATCACACAGTATTTCGGCGGCATGTTCAGTGGATCGCCGCACGGCGGTGTGGACATCGGCGTTCCGTACGGTACCCCCATTTACGCGGCGGAATCCGGCCAGGTCATCTCTGCGGAGTACCACTGGTCCTGGGGCAATAACGTGCTCATCTGGCACAACGGTACATATTCCACGCGCTACGCACATTGCAGCTCGCTTGCGGTTTCCGCAGGCGAATATGTGGAAAAGGGCCAGATCGTCGGCTATGTCGGCTCCACAGGTCAGTCCACGGGCAACCACCTCCACTTTGAGGTCTACCAGAACGGCACGCGCGTTGACCCGCTGAATTTCGTGTAAGATAGCTTATAAAATGATAAACACTCCAAAAAGTTCGGTTTTAACCGCTTTTTGGAGTGCTTTTTTATGTGGCGCAGGGTTTTAGAGAGTTACAAAGAAGTGCCTGTTTGTGCGGGTAAAAACGGTCGGTTATAATAAATCCAAAGAAAGGCGGAAAGCCGAAACGGAAGGGGCTTTTCCACATGAACGAAGTCATAGGCTCATAATTTTACCGCTCAAGTTTTATAGAAGAGGAAATGTCTCGGGTGCAAACGGCGTTTCATGGAAGACGATGCGCCACGCGATCTTCTTCGGAGGCGCAAAATGCAGCGCCGAGCAGGTGGTCAGCACGGCTTTGTCTTCGCTTTTTGCCGTGACAAACAGCGCCGTGGGTCCGTCTGCGCCACCGATGACGATAACGGCAGCGTTTTGTGCTTCGGGCATGAACGGGTAGTCCTTGGGCGCTTCGCGCTCAACAGGCGGATCGTTCTGTGTGCAGTCCTCAACGGAGATGAGGTTTTTCGGCGGGGCAGGCGAGACCGTATAGGTCATTGCGGTAAATCGATTCGGAAAATCGAAACGTGCGTCGGAAAAAACGTTTTTCGGCAGCGTCTGCGGCTCCAAATTCTGAGTCGTCAGCGTGTACGGTATGCCGTTATGGGAAAACGCAAATATGTCGCCGGGCTTTTGAACTTCAAACTCCGTGCCGGGCACGCGCACGGGCTGCGGGGTCAGCGTCAACGCGAGCGACGAAATGCTTTTCGGGCGGCGCTTCGTCTTCCACGGGAACGAATAGCGGTGAATCGCCCAGCCGTCTTCAGGGTTTAGCCCGTAGTGGTCGATGATCGCGCGTTCGATGGGCGTGTCAAAATCGCTTTCGCCGTATTCGTCGAGTGCAGGCTCACAAGCCGCAGCGTTTTGAAACAGCGGGTGGTACGAAAGCCCGTGACCCTGCGAAAACGGGAGCGTCTGTCCGTTCAGCTCAATTTGCGGCGAAAACTCAAAAACCAGCGGATTTTCGCGTTCCGCCTGTTCGAATACATCGTTCGGCACGTCTTCATCTTCAAGGTGCTCCCATTTTTTATAGAAATCTTTCAGTGCTTCTTTATCGGCGCGCATGAGAATGTCGAGCACAAGTCCTTTTGCGGTAAGGTACGCCGCGGGCACGTACCAATCGCGTCCCGCAAAGCGGAATTTGTGATTTAGCTCGAGCACCTGCCCGGAGTGGCTGCCGTCCGGGCTTTTGCCGCCGAAACTGCCGTTAAAGTAGACTCTCCACACGTCTTTCATGGTTATTCCTCCATTTCCTTTTTCGCCCAGTCGGCGTCCTTGAAAATCGCACGGCCTACGCCGATGAGGTCGGCGGCACCTTCCTCAAGCAGTGCTTCGGCTTCGTTCGCTTTTGTCACGCCGCCCGTCAGAATGACCGGCACATGCACGGCTTCGCGAATCGCGGAGGAGGCGTCCGAAAAGAAACCGGGGCCCTTTCTGTTTTTCACCGTAAAGCCGTTGAAACCGCCGGAAATATCGAGCAGGTCAACACCGGCTTTCTCAAACTTTTTGCAGGCATACACCGCGTCGTCAATGGTTGCGCCGCTCTCGGTGTAGTCGCTCGCGCCGAGACGCAGGGCAACGAGGTAATCCGCGCCCACGGCTTCGCGCACCGCGCGGATGACGTCCAAAAGCAGGTGAATGCGCCCGTCGAGGTTGCCGCCGTAAGCATCCGTGCGCTTGTTGCCGAGCGGGGAGTAGAACTGGTCAAGGAGATACCCGTGTGCCGCATGAATTTCTACGCCGTCAAACCCGGCTTCTTTTACGCGCAGCGCGGCTTCGGCAAACTTTTTTGCAACGGTGTGCATGTCGTCCACGGTCATTTCGCGCACGGGCTTTTTGCTTTTGCGTGCATACTCCGACTGTGCCGTGACGCTCGCACTGATTGCCGGATAGCCGGTGATTTCCTCCATTGCCGCGCTGCCCGCGTGGTTGATCTGCGCGATGACGCGGGTGTTGTTTTTATGGATGGTCTCCACAAGCTTTGTAAGGCCCGGAATATCGGTGTTGCGTGAAACGGAGAGCTGGCCCTCGTGCGCCTTGCCTTCGGGGCTGATGTAGGCGTGTTCGATGACGATGAGTCCGATGCAGCCGCCCTTGGAGCGCGCGTCGTAGTATGCGAGCAGGTCGTCCTGCACGGTACCGTCCGGTGTTTTGCCGGTTGCCATCGGCGGCATGACAAGGCGGTTTGCGAGTTCCACATTATGGACGGTGAGCGGAGTGTGCAGCAGTTTGTTCATGGTGAAAATTCCTTTCCGTTTGTTTTTTAAAGCGGTGCTGTTTTATTTGATATCATGCAGAAATTACTTTTTGGTGCAGTGTACTGAGGATGAACACAGTATATCACAGCGGTTTTCAACTTTCCAGATATAAAGCATGAAAAAACGGCTTTTGGACATACTGAAAGCGTATTGCAAAACAGAAAGGATGAAAACGATGAAAATACAAAAGGTTCTGGCAGCGGAAATTCTCGATTCCCGCGGCACGCCGACCGTCGGCGCAACGGTCATCTTGAGCGACGGCTCCGTCGGCACGGCAAACGCGCCCTCCGGCGCATCGACGGGTAAATTTGAAGCGCACGAAAAGCGCGATAATGACCGCAAGCGCTATCTCGGGCGCGGCGTAAAAAAAGCCGTGGAGGGCATTGAGGAAACCGTTGCCCCGGTGCTCGAAAATATGCAGCGCGTGACGGTGCAGAACGTCGACAGAATGCTCATTGAGCTTGACAACACCAAAAACAAAGAAAAGCTCGGCGCAAACGCTACATTGGCGGTGTCGCTCGCTGCTGCAAAGGCGCTTGCCGCGCACTATAAACAACCGTTTTTCCGCTACCTCGGCGGCACGAACGCACAGAAGCTTCCCGTGCCGATGATGAACATTTTAAACGGCGGCGCGCACGCGGCGAATAACGTGGATATTCAGGAGTTCATGATTGTGCCCGTGGGCGCAAAATCGTTTTCGGAGGCCGTGCGCATGGGCAGCGAGATCTACCACACGCTCGGCGGCATTTTGAAGCAGCGCGGTCTTGCGGTCTCCGTGGGCGATGAGGGCGGCTTCGCGCCGAACCTTGCAAGCGACGAAGAAGCGATAGAGGTCATTTTGGAGGCCGTTTCGAGCGCGGGCTACACGACGGACGAGGTGAAGATTGCGCTTGACGCGGCTGCGAGCGAATGGACGGCGAACGACGGCTATCTTTTACCGAAGCGCGGCACAAAATACACCTCCGCGCAGCTCATCGCGTATTGGGAAAAGCTGTGTGAAAAGTACCCCATCTGCTCGATTGAAGACCCGCTCGGCGAAGAGGATTGGCCCGCGTGGACAACCGTTACCGAAAAGCTCGGCAAAAAAATCATGCTTGTCGGCGATGACCTGTTCGTTACGAATTCGACACGAATTCGCGAGGGCATCGGGCGCAAGGCCGCAAACGCACTGCTTGTAAAGCCGAACCAGATCGGTACACTGACGGAAACGCTCGCCGCCGTAGAGCTTGCAAAGGAGAACGGCATGAAGATCGTCATGTCGCACCGCTCGGGCGAAACGGAGGACACGAGCATCGCGGATATCGCCGTTGCCGTAAACGCAGGGTTCATCAAATCCGGCGCGCCATGCCGCAGCGACCGCACCGCAAAATACAACCGCCTGCTGCGCATTGCAAAGGAAAATGAAATGGACGAAATGTACGGTACAGGCAAATAAAAAAGGGTATCTCGGTTTTCGCCGAGATACCCTTTTAAGTTCAGAAAAGGTTTACCAATCCAGACCGGAGAACTTGTGGAAGCTGTCCATGCTGATGCGGACGCTTTCCATCTGGGTCAGCTGGGTGTGATCCTGCTCAAGCACAATGTACTCTGCGCCAAGCTCGTTGCCCTTGTTGATGATGGACTGGATGTCCATGATGCCGGTGCCGATTTCGCAGAAATCCTTGTGGTCGGAACCCTTGCCGAAGCTGTCCCACGTGACGAGCACGTTCGGGTCGTTGACTGTCCACAGGTTGATCGGGGAATCGGAGGTCTTGGAGAAGTCCTTCTGGTGAATGAGCTTCAGGCGGTCGCCGAGACGGTCCATAACAGCGAGCGGATCCATGCCGCCGCGCATTGCCCAGAACGTATCAAGCTCAAAGCTGACGTAGTTCGGGTCGGTATTGTCCATGATGTGGAACAGAATTTCCTTGCCGTTCAGCTTCTGGAACTCGTGGTAGTGGTTGTGGATGAGGAACTTGATGCCGTGCTCGGAGAGCTTTTTGCCCGCCCAGTTGTAATACTCGCAGCGCTCCATCAGCTGGTCGTAGCCGGTGTAGAAGTCTGCGGACTGGCCGAGGTACTTCGTGCCCACCTGCGTGTGATACGCAATCATCGGGTCGATGGTCTCCTCATTGATGGGGCGGATGTGACCGCTGATGAGGTTTGCACCGGTCTCTTTTAAAAGCTTCTGCATGTCCTCAACGCTGACGCCGAAGCCTACGCCCGGGTCTGTATCTGCGTTGGAGCTTGCAAACTCAAGGTTCTTATAACCAATCTCTGCGACCTGGCGGATCGCGTTGATCGGGTCTTTTTTCATTTCGTCGCGCACGGAGTAAAGCTGAATGCCGACTTTAAGTGCCATAATAGGTTCAATCCTTTCTTGTCCGTTTGCCTGCTGTGCAGGTTATTTCACTATAATTGTACTGCGTTTTTACTCTGCCGTCAAGCGCCCGAAACGGGAGATGTGCGTGCAAAATATGAATTAGGAAAGTTACAAGACTGTATCCTGCGTATTTTCGGGTCAGAGGGGGAAGAAGCAAATGTGAATGAAGTTTTTCGCCTTTTTGAAGACAATTTTAAAAAATTACAAAATTGTAATTTGATACGCCGTTACGGTGTACAACTCGAAAATTATTTGATTAAAAGATAAATCTAATTTGACAATAAAAACAAAGGTATGTTTGCGTTGTTTCAACTTGCACAGGAAAATGAAATTGTCCTAAATCTATTGAAATGACTGAACAAAAAAGTATTCCTGCAAAATTTCCGGGATTTTTGAAAAAACCAGTGAAATGCCGTTGAATAACTGCAAGAGTTGTGGAAGCGGTTTCATGAATTTTGCGAATTTAGCAATTTGTTGTCTTTTGAAGACGCATGAAAAATATGGAACCGCTTGCACAAACTTGTATGGAGCAAAAAGTGAGGTCGAAAATTTTAGGCAAGATGCACAAATCGGAAATCAATGACAAATTTGGGCAAAAAACCGAGTACAGGCTATTTTTGTTGTTGACATTCACAAAACAGGGTGATAAAATCACAAACGCAAACAAAATGATATACCGTGTTTTTGTAAGATGCACCAAATACAAAGCAAATCGTTTAACTTGTTTTGTTCGTGTCTCTTTTCCTATGGCAGCGGTTCCACAGAAAAGGGGACAAGTTTCGGTATGTTTCAGCGTCACGGGGGAAACCTGTTATTCGGGTGTTGCCTCGGGCAAAAACGGCCTTGTGTTTTCTTATTGAAAGCGCGGTCATCACAATATTTTTAGGAGGTTATACCGTATGGCAGCAGCAGCTAAACCGGCAAAGCCGGCGTATGAGCTGAGCGGCTGGGAGCGCTTTAAAAAAGATGTTGTCCGCGACAAGTGGCTGTATCTTCTGATTCTTCCCGGCATGCTTTTCATGCTCATCTTCCGCTATATCCCGATCTTCGGCAATGTGATTGCTTTTATGGACTTCAACCCCTACAACATGTGGAACAGCACATGGGTAGGCTTTGACCAGTTCATCAAGCTTTTCAATAAGCCGGCGTTCATGCAGACTTTCTACAACACCCTCTACATCTCCATTTTGAAGATGGTATGTGGCTTCCCGATTCCGATCATCCTCGCTTTGATGATGAACGAGATGCGCAACATGAAGTTTAAGAAAGTGGCGCAGACGCTCCTTTATCTGCCGCACTTCATTTCTTGGGTTGTTATGGCCGGTCTCATCATGAATTTCCTCGATCCGTCCACGGGCCTCGTCACCGCGCTCCTCAAGAGCATCACGGGCAAGGACCTGCAGGTGCTTACCGACAAGGCACTCTTTGTCCCGATGCTGATTATCACCGACATCTATAAGACGATGGGCTGGGGCACGATTATTTACTTCGCGGCTCTGTCCGGTGTTGACCCGCAGCTTTACGAAGCAGCCGAGATTGACGGTGCACGCAAGTGGAAGCAGATGATTAACATCACGCTGCCGGCGATTACCCCGACGATTGTTATCATGCTGATCCTCAACTGCAACAACATTGTAAACGCAGGCTTCGATCAGATCTTCATGCTGTATTCCGCACTGGTTTATGACGTAGCCGATATCATCGATACGTATGTGTACCGTATCGGTATCCAGAAGGCAGACTACTCCTTCTCTACCGCAGCGGGCATGTTCAAATCCATCATCGCTCTCGTCATGATCCTCATCGTCAACTTTGTTGCCAAGAAGACCGGCAACGAGGGTATTTGGTAAGGAGGTTATGAACATGGAAAAGAACAAAATCAAAACCTCTACAGGCGAAAAGATCTTTACCGTATTCAACTACGCGTTCTTTACGCTGCTCTGCCTCGTCATGCTGTATCCGTTCTGGCATGAGATCATGCTTTCCTTCAGCTCCCTTGAAGCATCCATGAAGGGCGGCATCTTCCTCTGGCCGAAGGGCTTTAACCTGGATACTTATAAATCCGTATTTAAAAACCCGAACATCTACACGGGCTTCCGTACCACGATCATCGTCACGATTGCCGGTACGGCACTGGGCACGCTGCTCACCGCTATGACCGCTTATCCGCTTTCTAAGTCCAGACTGCGCGGCGGCAAAGTGTTGATGACGCTTGTCCTCTTCACCATGATTTTCTCCGCCGGTATGATTCCGAGCTTCCTGCTCATTCAGACAATCGGCTTTATGGATAACATCCTCGCGCTGATCCTGCCGGGTCTCGTAAGCGCATACAACTGCATTATCATGAAGAGCTTCTTCCTTTCCATTCCGGAAAGCCTTGAAGAATCTGCCCGCATCGACGGTGCAACCGACCTGCGCATCTTCTTCTCCATCATCCTGCCGCTTTCCAAGGCGACCATCGCCACCATCGCGCTGTTCACAGCGGTTGGCTACTGGAACGACTACTTCTCCACGGTCCTTTATATCCGCTCCGTTGATAAGTGGGCTCTGCAGGCGGTTCTGCGCAACATGCTGACGAATACACAGCAGGCAATGCAGCAGGCAGGCGTCAACGTCATGGCGCAGACGAATACCAACGCACAGACGATCAAGGCCGGTACCATCGTGGTTTCCACGGTGCCGATCCTCATCGTGTACCCGTTCGTGCAGAAGTACTTCGTTAAGGGCGTTATGATCGGCGGCGTTAAGGGCTAAGCCCGCACTCTTTTGGGTTGTCCCGAAGCATGGCTTCGGAAAACTATATTATCATTATTTCCAAAGAAAGGATTTTAGTCATGAACATGAAGAAAATCGCATCCGTTGTTCTGGCACTTGCACTGAGCGTAAGCGTATTTGCAGCGTGCGGCAGCAACGGCAATTCTTCCGCAAGCTCTACGGCTTCCACCGAGAGCAGCACTGCTTCTACCGACAGCAGCGCAGCTTCTACCGACAGCAGCGCAGCTGCGACCGGCGATAAGATCGACGTTCTGAACCAGAGCGAAACGATGGACGTTTCCGTTGCAGTTATGACCGGCTTCACCGCAGCTGACAGCCGCGTTCAGAAGGAACTTGAGGAAAAGTACAACGTTAAGTTCAATCTCGTTGTTCTCCCGGGTTGGGCTGACGGCCAGTCCCAGATCTCCCTGCTGATGGCATCCAACGACATGCCGAACATCATGTGGTGGTGGACCATGGATACCGAGTACAACAAGTGGGTGAAGGCAGGTCTGTTGGACGATGTCTCCGCTTACATGGATAAGTACACCGTTATCCGTGACTACTACAACAAGATGGACCCGAAGACCCTCTTCTATGCATCTGAGGCCGACGGCTCCATTTACAGAATCCCGGGCGACGTTGCTGAACCGTCCTGCGAGAACCTCTGGATCCGCCAGGATTGGCTCGATAACCTGAATCTTAAGGCTCCGACCACGATCGAAGAGCTCAACGAAGTGCTCCGCGCTTTCACGGAGGACGATCCGGACGGCAACGGTCAGAACGACACCTACGGCCTCGGCGGCGACGGTTACGACTTCCGTTCCTTCTGGCCGTGGATCCAGTCCTATGACCAGACCCATTACAGCCGTTTCTGCGTAGATGACGACGGCGTTGTCACCTACGGCCCGGCTAACGAGGGTACCAAGAACTGGGTTAGCGACGTTGCTGATCTGTATGCAAAGGGCTACATCACCCCGAACATCACGCAGGATACCGACCGTGACGAGCAGATGGCAAACGGCGGCTTCGGCGTAACGTACAGCTGGTGCGCATGGAACAACCCGGACTCTGCTCCGATGATGTCCTTCTATGCTTCCAACCCGGATGCTAAGTGGGTACCGATCGACATGGTTAAGGGCTCCAACGGCAACCCGCAGGAAGACCCGGCTACAAGCGCTGCTTGGGCATATTTCGCAATCACCAACACAGCTTCCGATCCGGAAAGACTGTATGCAACTTGGGACGACATGTGCGATTCCGATAACTACATCGCACGCCGCTTCGGTATCGAAGGCACCGATTACAAGTACGACGAGAACGGCCAGTATGTCGCTATCGTTGGCCCGGACTCCGAGGAAAACACCTCTAAGAATATCGGCCTCAAGCTGTTCGATAACCTCATGAACCGTAAGGACGAGTGCAACATCTCCAATACTCCGGAGACGACCGCTCTGTTCAACAAGTCCGGCGAAAACAGCCGCTATGCTGCTGCTCACCTCGTTGAGTGGAAGGATCCGGCTTCCTTCGAGTCCTGGACCGAGTGCAGCGCTGACATCGAGGCTGAGAAGGATCAGTACCTCTGGGGTGTCATCGCCGGTCAGGAATCCATCGACGATTGGGACAACTATGTTGCAACGCTGAACAGCCTCGGCCTCGAGGACGTTCTTGCTGAAGCAAACGAGGACTATGCAACGCTCAGCGCTCAGATGGAAGAGTACCTCGCTGCTCACGGCGAAGCGTAATCGATTGATCGGATCTCGATTAAAATGTATACAGATGGGGGAAGCTTTCGGGCTTCTCCCATTTTGTTTCTTATGCAAAAATAAACCGCGAAAAAACTGTGCATGTTTGCAAGAAAATGTGCGTTTTTTTCTCTATATGAAATTTGCAAAAAGCTATTGAATTCTCGCTTTGCATCGGCTACAATGCAAAGAAAGGCAAATATATGCCTATGCAAATCCCCCGAAGGAGTTGTAAAAAAATGAGCAAACTGTCTCTTGCCGGCGCGTGGAAGCTGCGCGGCGAATTTATGGACGTTACGGCAGAGCGCTACAACGAAGTGCTGCGTAAAATGGACGCAGCCCCCGTGCGCGCAACGCTGCCGGCGTTCTTAAAGTTTGAAGACCTTTCCGAAGAAGAACAGGCAGAGTTCTTAAAAGACCCGAACCCGCATTTTCACGTGATGACGGATAAATCGAATCATGCGTTCCCTTCTAAATACGGCTTTATCCCCATGACCGTGCCGGGCGACGTCACCACCGCCCTCATCGAAAACGGCATCGTAGAAGAGCCTTTTTTGAAGGAAAACACAAAGAAAAACCAGTGGATCAAGGATCTTTCCTGGTGGCTCGTCCGCGATTTTGACGTCACAGAGGAGATGCTGAACGAAGACATCGTGCGCCTCAACATTGAAATGCTCGATTTCAATGCGGATATCCTCGTAAACGGCATGCCCGCCGCGCACCACGAAAACGCGTTCTGCGCGTTCAGCGAAGACATCAAGCGCTTTTTGCACGTCGGCAAAAACCAGCTCGTCATTCGCCTCACCTCCGGCATGGAGCTGCACTACCCGCGTGACGCCGTTTCGTTCTACTGCGCAAGCGAAAACGCCATCTGCGACCAGCGTGTCTACACCCGCAAGCCGCAGTTTACCTACGGCTGGGACTGGTGCCAGCCCGTGCCCACCTGCGGCATCGGCCGCTCCATCGAGATTGAAGCGTTCAGCGGTGCGCAGGTCATCGCGTCCCGCGTCGATACGTTAAAGCTCGACGGCGATGACGCCGAAGTGGAGTTCCACTTTGAAATCGAAAAATCCGACATGGTCTCAAGCGCCGAGTGCGAGCTTACCTATACGCTCGAATTTGAGGGCAAAACCGTTTATACCGGCAAAAAAACGCTCATGCTCGTCGGCGGCGTGAACTTCGCCGAGGAACGCGTCACAATCAAAAACGCGAAGCTCTGGTGGCCGAACGGCTACGGTGCGCAGAACCTCTATACCTTTAAAGCCTGCTGCGTCACAAAGGGCATCCTGCACGAGATGCAGCCGAAGAAGATCGGCATCCGTACCTTGGAGCTCGATACCTCTAAGCTCGAAGACGGCAGCCGCAACTTCTTCTTTAAGGTGAACGGCGTGCGCATCTTCTGCAAGGGCGGCAACTGGGTGCCGACGGATTCCCTTTATCTGCGCACCCCGAAGGAAAGCTACGAGACCCTTGTGCGCGAGGGCGCGGCGGCGCACTTCACCATGTTCCGCATGTGGGGCGGCGGCACGTATGAGCCGGACTGCTTCTATGAATATTGCTCGGAGTACGGCATTTTGCTGATGCACGACTTTATGTACGCCTGCGCGTTCTACCCCGACCACAAAAACGATTTCCTCTTTGAGGCGGAGCGCGAAGCCGAGTACCAGACAAAGCGCCTTGCACATTATCCCTGCATGGCCATCTGGACGGGCAACAACGAGATTGCGGAATCCTACACCGATTGGTTCCCGGCGCCCATCAAGCCGGAGTGCTTCTACGGCGAGAAGATATTCAACTATATTCAGCCGCGCGCCGTGCACCGCAACAGCCCGCTCGTTCCGTATATGCCGTCCTCGCCGTACTTCGGCGACCGCGCCAACGAGAGCGAACAGGGCGACGTACATGCATGGTCGTTCTTCGGCCGTCACCCGAAAACGAAGTTCAAGTTCGTCTATGAGCTTGAGGCGTTCGACCGCATCCCGGCGCGCTTCTCCAGTGAATACGGCTTCTTCGGCGCACAGATGGAAAGCACCGTTCGCCGTTACCTCGACGGCACCGAAATGCGCTTTGATAACCCCATCTGGAAGCACCACGGCGAGTTTGACCGCAAGCGCAGCAACATCGACGGCGCGATTGACCGCCATTTGACGGAGTTCAAAACCCTCGATGAACACGGCTATCTGCTGTACAGCGGCATCATGCAGGGCCTTCTGTACGCCGAGCTTGCCGAAGCCATGCGCCGCAAGCCGTACGGCGCAGGCGACCTCATCTGGATGTACAACGATTGCTGGCCGGAGACAGGCTGGACGATCATCGATTATTACCTGACGAGAAAGATCTCGTTCTATTTCTTAAAGCGCGCGTTTGCAACGAAAAAACTCATCATCCGCGCGTGTGAGGGCGGCGCAGAAGTGACCGTCATCAACGAAACGCCCGAAGCGTTCACGGCGGATATTCACTGCGGCTACATGACCTTTACCGGCGAGACCGACAGTCTCTGCACAAAGACGCTCAAGGTCGCTCCGCACTCCATGCAGCAGTTCCACATTTCCGTCTGCAATGATTTGAAGCACGGCTTCTTCTTTGCAAGCGCCGAGGGCTTCGACACCGCCGACAGCCTGCGTGCGTATTACCGCGATTACGTCTTCCCGGAAAGCGACGCGAAGATTGAAAAGGTGGAGCAGGACGGCAACGATCTGCTCGTGACGATCCGCGCGAGCGTGTACACGCCGTTTGCGTACCTCATGACGAGCGACGACCGTGTGCATTACGATGATAACTACGTTACGCTCTACCCGAATGAGCCGAAGACGCTCCGTGTGGAAAACTGCACGGAAACGCCTGTGCTGCACATTGCCGCACCCGCCCCGAGCGAAGAAACGAAAAAAGCCAGCTATACGGATTCCTGGTTCTGATACGTACTGAAATGCTGCCGCATAGAGCCCCGCTTTGTGCGGCATGCTTTCTACAAAATAACGAGTTTTGAAAGGAGTTTCGCATGAAATACCGTTTTCAAGATAACACCCTGCCGTTTGAAGAGCGCGCAAAAGACCTGCTCTCCCGCTTAACGCGCGAAGAAAAGATCGGCATGATCACGTCGCAACTCGATGATATTCCGCGCCTCGGCATTAAAAAGACGCACATCGGCACCGAGATCGCGCGCGGCGTCGTAAACCGCGACCAGAAGCGCGAGACCACCATTCTGCCGCAGCCGTGGGGCATGGCGGCCATGTTCGACGATGCCCTCATGGAGCAGCTTGGCGACATGGCAGGCGACGAAACGCGCATCACGCACGATATGGAAGAAAGACCGTCCTCTCTGGAGCTTTTCGGACCCACCATCGATATGGAGCGCGACCCGCGCTGGGGCAGAAACGAAGAAGCCTATGGCGAAGACCCGTGCCTTACGGGTAAAATGAGCGCCGCCTACTGCCGCGGCCTTACGGGCAGGGATGAGAAATATTTGAAGACCGCGCCTTTGCTCAAGCATTTCTACGCCAACAACTACGAAAACGAACGCCAGACGACGAACGCGAACATCACCCCGCGCTTAAAGCACGAGTATTACTTAAAAGCGTTTGAGCCCGCCGTGCGCGAAGGCCGCGCGCCGGGCCTTATGACGGCGTATAACTGCATCAACGGCGTAGAGGGCGTCAACAACCCGGACGTTTCGGAAATCTGTAAAAAAGAGTGGGGCATGACGTTCGCTGTCAGCGACGGCGGCGATTTCGGCCAGAACGTCGCCGCGCACCGCACGTATGAAAACCACGCGCAGTCTATGGGCGACATCCTCGGCGTCGGCGCGGATATGATGCTCGACAGCCGCTCCATGGTTGACCCTGCCGTGCGCGAAGCGCTCGAAAAAGGCTACCTCACCGAAGAAAACCTCGATAAAGCCGTGTATTCCACGTTATTGCTGCGCTTTAAGCTCGGCGATTTCGATGAAGACCACCCCTATGCACACATTGACCCCGCAAAGCTCGCAAGCCCCGCGCACAAGGCGCTCGCCGTAAAAGCGGCAAAGGAGTCCGTCATCCTGCTTGAAAACCGCGGCATGCTGCCTTTAACCGACGACGGCAAGTGCACCGTCGCGGTCGTAGGCCCGCTCGCAAATGAAAACTACACCTGCTGGTACTGCGGCTATGCACCGAACCAAACGCCGGTCGTCAAGGGCTTCAGAGAAAAGCTCGGCGAAGACCGCGTACTGTTCGATGAAGGCTTTGACCGCGTGCGTATCCGCTCCGAAAAAACCGGCAAATACCTGCGCATCGCCGAAAACGGCGCGGTATATGCCGATGCCGACGAGAACACCGCCGACCTCTTTGAGCGCGCGGATTGGGACTTCGGCGCGTGGACGCTGCGCAGCGTGCGCACCGGCAAGTACCTCACCGAGGACAAAAATTTCTTCGACGAGACCCCGCAGGACGAAAACGCCGTCACCATCGACCCCGGCATGAACTGTACGGCAGACGTGGTATTCGGCTGGTTCGTGAAAGAACTGCTGTATGCCAAGGAAGAAGACGGCGCTTTGTACCTCGATACCTGGCAGCACCGCGCTGTGGCCGTAAACGACGAAAATAAGCTCGTTGCAAAGGCCGGCTCCGGTGACTGCCCCTGTAAGCAGTTTACACTGGAAGTCGTCTCCTCCGGCGCAGAGCGTGTGGCAGAGCTCGCGCAACGCGCCGACCACGTCATCGTCTGCGCGGGTAACCAGCCGCTCATCAACGCGCGCGAGGAGTATGACCGTCCGGATATCCGCCTGCCGAAAGCCCAGACCGCGCTCCTGAACGCCGCAGCGGCCGCAAACGAGAGTACTCTGCTGTACCTCGTCACGGGCTATCCGTTCGCCATCAACAAGGAGAAGGACACCGCCAAAGCCGTGCTGTGCTCCACGCACCTCGGCCCGTGCCTCGGCCATGTTGCTGCCGCGACCGTCTTCGGCGAAAACAATCCCGCCGGCCGCACCCCGACCACGTGGTATCGTTCTGTTCGTGATCTCCCCGCGCTTGACGATTACGACATCGCGAAAAACCGTGTGACGTACCTCTATTTTAGGGGCAAGCCGCTCTACGCGTTCGGCTACGGCCTCAGCTATACAACTTTTGCATACAGCAATCTGACCGTTAAGCAGGAAAACGGCGAAGTCATCGCGACTGTAAACGTGCAGAACACCGGCGCTTTTGACGGCGACGAAGTGGTGCAGCTTTACATGAGCCTGCCGGGCTCCCTGCGTGTGCGTCCCATCCATGCACTCAAAGCCTTCAAGCGCGTGCACATCAAGGCGGGCGAGACCGTCACCATTACGCTGAATTTCAAGATCGACGACCTTGCCGTTTGGTGCAACGGCAGAAAGATCTACACGGTCGAAAGCGGCGTGTATAAAATGGAAGTCGGCGCGGCGAGCGACGACATCCGCCTTACCGCCGACGTGGAGATTGCAGGCGAAGCGTTCCCGGGTCGACCGGGCTTCTTCAAGCAGGAAGCCATCGATGCCGATGATTACAGCGGCGTCACGTTCCTCACGGATAAGCGCGACGGCGAAACGTATGTGGAAGCGAAGGATTTCCGCAGCTTCCTCGTATATAAGAACATGGATCTCACCGGCTGCAACGCGTTCGAGTGCGCCATGAGCGCGCCCTCCGGCGATGTGGAGATCCTCCTTGCGGATAACAAGACCGGAAAAGTTCTCGGCAAAGCGGGCGGCACAGGCACCGGAAGCCTCACAAAGTTCACATCGTTTACGTGCGATGTCGCCGCCGAAGCCGGACTCACCGAGCTGCGCATCGTCTTCACAAAGCAGACGTCCTTAAAGTGGTTCCGTTTTTACACGGTGTGAGTTTTAAACCGATTTAAATTCAAAAGTTGAATACTCGAAAAGGGACAGCGCTGTGCTGTCCCTTTTTGCATGTGTAAAACTTTTTCTAACGGCTCGCTTTCCTCGCCGTTCAAGAACCCCCTTGATAGGGTTTCTTGCGCAAAACCGTCCACTGGACGGTTTTGCTATTTTCCTGATCTTCTGTTAGGCAAAAGGATTTCGAGCTCTGCGGAGCTCGACTCAGGGCTTTGCCCCAAGACCCCACGACCTTTTTGAAAAAAGGTCGATCAAAAACTTTCAATATTTTTCAGTTGCATTTGAAACCATACGAAAAAGGTATACTATGCCCGAAAAGCATGTGGTTCAATCCATTATAAGTATTTGACATTTTAACCCATCACGGGTATACTAAACTTCAAGTAAAGTACAGGGCGTATATTTGTATTGATATTCGTTTTCAGAAAGAGGGAAGAACAAAAGCTATGTTCAGCGGACGTTTATGGGAGCTCTTTATAGACTCCTTTCCGAAAATTCTCATCCCCGGCCTGACGGTCACCATTCCGCTTACTGTCATTTCGTTCACCTTTGCACTCATTATCGCGGTCATTATGGCGCTGGTGCAGTTCGCAAACGTGAAGGTTTTAAAGCAGATTGCGCGTTTTTACATTTGGATCTTCCGCGGCACACCGCTGCTTGTGCAGTTGTTTGTTGTGTTCTTCGGCCTTTCCCGTATCGGCATTTTGCTCGATCCGTTTCCGGCGGCAGTTATCGTGTTTTCCCTAAATGAGGGCGCGTATTGTGCCGAGACCATCCGCGCTGCGCTTGAATCCGTGCCGAAGGGTCAGCTTGAAGCCGGTCAGTGCGTGGGGCTTACCTACCTCCAGACCATTTTCCGCATCGTGCTGCCGCAGGCCATGCGCACGGCGTTCCCGCCGCTTTCCAACTCGCTCATCTCCATGGTCAAGGACACCTCCCTTGCGGCGAACATCACCGTAACGGAAATGTTCATGGTCACACAGCGCATCGTGGCGCGCACGTATGAGCCGCTGCTTTTATACCTTGAGGTCGGCCTTATATACCTCATTTTCTCCACGGTGCTCACTTGGGTGCAGCGCTTTGGCGAAAAGAAGCTCGCGTCTTACGGACACAAGGAGGGCTGAGTTATGCTGCAAATTCTGGACATCAAAAAATCTTTCGGTGAGCTGCATGTGCTGCGCGGCGTCGATCTCGACGTGGAGCAGGGCGATGTGGTTGCCATCATCGGCCCGTCCGGCTCCGGTAAAACAACCCTCCTGCGCTGCATAAACTTCCTCGAAAAAGCCGACAGCGGCACCTTGATTTTTGATAACGAAAAATTCGAATTCGATAAGATCACCAAAAAAGAGATTGCGCGCCTGCGCCGCAAAACGGCGTTCGTGTTCCAAAACTACAACCTGTTTTTGAACAAAACAGCGCTGCAGAACGTCACAGAGGGTCTCATCGTCGCCCGCAAAATGCACAAGGCGGAAGCCATTGAGATCGGCAAAAAAGCGCTCGACAAGGTCGGTCTTTCCGACCGTTACGATTATTATCCCTCGCAGCTTTCCGGCGGCCAGCAGCAGCGTGTTGCCATTGCCCGCGCCATTGCGACAAACCCGGAGATTATCTTCTTCGACGAGCCGACGAGCGCGCTTGACCCGGAGCTCACCGGCGAAGTGCTTTCCGTCATGCGCGACCTCGCGAATGAGGGCATGACGATGCTCGTCGTCACACATGAAATGGGCTTTGCCCGCACGGTCTCAAACAAGGTCATCTTCATGGAAGACGGCGTTATCGTCGAGCAAGGCTCCTCGAAAGAATTTTTCGAGAACCCGAAGGAGGAACGCACAAAAGCGTTCCTGCGCACCATTCAGGGAGACATGGATTGATTTTTGTCAGTCCGTTATCCATATTTATCCTACTTAAGCAAAGGAGTAAGAGAACATGAAAAGAACACTTTCTTTACTTATGGCTGTGCTGATGCTCACGGCAGTCGCGCTTACGGGTTGCTCCTCGGGCGGCACAACGTCCGGTGCGGCAAGCAGCGATGCTTCCTCTGCATCGAGCGAAGCAGAAAGCGAGTCTTCCGCAGCGGAAGAAAACGACCTGCTCGCGCAGATCAAGGAAAAGGGCACCATCACGGTCGCGATGGAAGGCACTTGGGCGCCGTGGACATACCACGATGCCGATGATAACCTTGTCGGCTATGACGTAGAAGTTGCGCAGAACATCGCAGAAAAGCTTGGCGTAGAGGTCAACTTTGTCGAGGGCGAGTGGGACGGCCTGCTTGCCGGTCTTGATGACGGCCGTTATGACATCATGGTCAACGGCGTAGGCGTCACGGAAGAGCGCGCGGAAAAGTACAACTTCTCTACCCCGTATGCATATAACCGCACCGCTGTTATCGTGCGCGGCGATTACGATGAGATCAACTCCATGGAAGATCTCGAGGGCAAAACGACCGCCAACACCATTTCCAGCACCTATGCAACGCAGGCAGAAGCCCACGGTGCAACGGTCACGGGCGTGGACGACCTCAACCAGACCATCGAGCTTCTGCTCTCCGGCCGTATCGATGCCACGCTGAACGCAGAAGTCGTATTCGCAGACTACGTAAAGGAGCACCCGGAAGCGAACATCAAGATTGCTACGTTCTCCGATGAAGTCGAAAAGGTCGCCATTCCGATCCGTAAGGGCGACGACACCGCAACGCTGCTCGCAGCCGTTAACGACGCGCTGAAGGAAATGAGCGAGGACGGCACCCTTACCGCTCTCTCCGAAAAATACTTCGGCACCGACATCTCCAAAGAGTAATTTAAGAATATTGAAGAAAAAGAAGTCCTCTCAAATCTGAGAGGACTTCTTTTTAGCATTGGAGCATGGAGGTGAAAGTTAAATTACCGAAAGTTAATATCCTGGCTTTTTAACGGCATATCTACCAGTACCGTTACACCATGCACAGCCTGAACCGTGGCAATGTGAACATGTGTACACGTTGTAATGTGATCTATCGGTATCCTTGTTTGACGGGAATAACCATCCGATCAACATTAGTATAACTACAATGAATATTACGAATGCTAACTTATTATTCATGTTATCACTCCTTTTTTGTTTTAAAAGTAAGATTTAAAACTTTACTTAATGAAATAGCAATACCTTTTACTCCAATGCAAGTAGTTGTAGGTTGTTTACGCATATTCCAAAGTATAGTAGTTTTGCTTGGTGAGAAAACATTTTATTGAAGATCAATTTATAAAAATAGGAGCTAATCTTCCTATAATTATGCCAATAAATTTCCTGTTTGTCAAGCGATATAGGAACTATAATTCCCATATATGATAAAAGCGGAGGAAGATAAATGCTTTTGAATGATAGACGGCAGATAGGAAATCGACTGTTTGCGATTCGAAAGAGAAATGGAATGACGCAGGCTGAAATCGCAGAATTAGCAGGATTATCGAATCGCACATATGCGGATATTGAACGAGGTACGGTTAATATGCGTGTTGATACAATGCAGCGTATATGTAGTGCATTGCATATTACACCAGATGAGATATTAACGGTTGAAAACAATGTGGTTCCTTTGTGCCATGAAGAAATATTAGCACGATTAAACTCTTGCTCACCCAAAGAACAGGAAACTGCATTTGCTATTTTGGAAGTTTACTTGCGTTCTATTGTAAAATAGCATATGGAAAATGATTCTCGATTTTGCGCTCACCGCAGACGATATGCAGCAGATCGCCGCGTTGAATCGTCACGATCCGTTCTACAAGGTCACGCCCGAATCCCTCCACCGCCTTGCAACGACCAAGTGCAAATTTGAAGAAGCATAAGCCTGAAAATCTTGAAAGCCTTCCGATTTTTCGGGGGGCTTTTTGCATATAGAAACCGTCCCGCTTCTGTGATAACCCACAAAAGTGTATATTTTCGTTGTAATCCCTCGTGATGTGGTATAAATGAAGCAAGCCGCGGCGTAAAAGAGGGGGCGAGCATAAAACACACAGCGAATCCGAAAGTCCCGCTTTGAAAGCGTCACATGGTAAGCGGCTTCCTGTTCACGATTACTGCGGTCAACTTCGTTTATGTAATCAACAATGTCCATGAAAACCGTCTGTCCATGCTCAAAAACGAACAAATTTCGATTACAAATCCGCCATTTTTCAATAATCGGTAGAATATCCCCGAAACGCTTGACTTTTCGTCCTAAATTGCTTATGCTATATCCTGTTGCTGTACGCCCATTTGTGCAGCACGGTCAGTCGTGACATCCTGACCTTAAACAAAACTAGCGCGGCCGGGGCGGCTCCCGGACCGCGGAAAGGAATGCTGAAATGAATAAGAAAACCTCAAAAGTCCGCTTTCTGGCGCTTAGCGCCGTGATTGCGGCGCTGTATGCTGTCCTCACTTACGCCGCTGCCGCCATGAATCTGGCGTTTGGCGCGGTGCAGTTCCGCTTTTCGGAAGCCTTAACGGTGCTCCCGGCCTTTACGCCGGCCGCCATCCCCGGGCTTGCCGTCGGCTGCCTCATCTCGAACCTTGCAAGTCCGCTCGGCGTCGTAGACTGGGTGTTCGGCACGCTTGCAACGCTGCTCGCGGGCATTTTTTCTTACCTTGTACGCAACATTCGCTGGAAGGAGATCCCGGTTTTGGCGCCGCTGCCGCCGGTCATTTTCAACGCCCTCATTGTCGGCTGTGAAGTGGCTTGCCTTGCGGATAACGGCACGTTTGCTTTCGGCAATCTCTCCCTTGCAGGCTTCATCGCGGGTGCCGTTTCGGTCGGCATCGGCGAGCTCATCGTCTGCTATGTGCTCGGTGTGCCGCTGATGATGGCGCTGCGCCGCACGAAGATCAGCGAACTCATGTTGGCATAAATCTGTTCCGGGCGCGCCCGGAGAAAGTCGGTCGGAGTTTATGAAAACGAGCAGATTACAAAAAATAGTAAAGCGTACGTCACCCACGCGCATGTTCGTCGTCAGCTTTGTGATACTTATTTTTATCGGCACCGTGTTGCTCACGCTGCCGATCTCGGCGAAAAGCGGGCAGTTCACAAACCCTGTGGACGCGCTTTTCACGGCGACCTCTGCCGCGTGTGTCACGGGCCTTTCCGTGTATGATACGTTTATACACTGGTCGTATTTCGGGCAGGGCGTTCTGCTTGTGCTCATTCAGTGCGGCGGTCTCGGCCTTGCCGCGTTTGCAACGGGTCTCACGCTGCTCGTCCGCCGCCGCATCGGCATTCGCCACCTTGTACTCGCCCGCGAAAGCGCCGGCGGCAGCAATTTGGATGTCATCTCGCTGCTGCGCATCGTGGTTGCGTTTACGTTTGCGGTGGAAGCTCTCGGCGCGCTTCTGCTCATGGCTCGCTTCGTGCCGCTCTATGGCGGGCTCGGCGTATGGGCCTCGGTGTTCGTCTCCGTCTCGGCGTTCTGCAACGCCGGCTTCGATATTTTAAGCTTCATCCCCGGCAATTCGAGTTTGTCGGCCTTTAACGGCGACCCGCTCGTCACGCTGACGATTTCCACGCTTATCATCATCGGCTCCACGGGCTTTGTGGTGTTTCAGGATATTTACCGCAAGAAAATCTCGACGCGCCTGCACCGGCAGCACGTGGAAAAGCTGAGCTTTCACGCGCAGGTCTGCCTGCGTGCATCTTTGACGCTTCTGGTTTTCGGTACGGTGATGCTGTTTATCCTTGAGTACAACAATACATACCGTGATTTGAACTTCTTTGAAAAGCTGAACGCGGCGTTTTTTCAGTCGGTGAACACGCGCACGGCGGGCTTTGCTTCCGTCAGCATTAAGCAGGAAACGGATGGTGCAAAGCTCCTCACGTCGTTCTTGATGTTCATCGGTGGTTGCCCGGGCTCTACGGCGGGCGGCATTAAGGTGACGACGCTTGTGGTGCTGTTTGCGGCGGTGAAATCCACTCTTTGCGGCGAAGACACCACTACGTTCCTACGCCACCGTTTTGACCCCGGTATGGTGTACAAGTCCCTTACGGTCGTGGCGTTCGCCCTTGTGGTCTCCGTTTTGAACGTGAGTCTCATTTTAGCGCTGCACCACGGTGTTTCCATATTGGATGCGATGATCGAAGCCGTTTCCGCCTTTGCGACGGTCGGCCTCAGCGCAAGCCTGACCCCGACGCTGCATCCGCTTGCAAAGCTTGCCCTGACGCTGACGATGTTCATCGGCCGCGTAGGCCCTGTCTCATTCGGCGTGGCGATTTTAATGCGCAAAAAGAAAAGCGGTTCCGTTCTGCCGGAGGGCAGAATGCTGATCGGGTGATTTTGGATCCTCTGTGCGTTTTGCACAGGGGATCTTTGCTTTCATCGCGCACATTTTAAGCCCGTTTCCTTGCGAAATAGGGGGAAAGTATGGTATACTATTCTGTACGTATTTTGTGTGCTGTTCAGGCTTCCTAAATGCGTTTCAATGCGGCAATTTACGATTTTGATATGGGAGTGATTTCAATTTGTCTCAGAAGACGGAACAGAAAGGACAGAGCTTTTTAAAGGGTACCGCAATTTTGACGGCAGCGACGTTTATCGTCAAATTCATCAACATATTTTTCTCTATTCCGCTTGCGAATTTCCTCGATGATGAGGGCATGGGGCATTTCAACACGGCGTATGACATTTTTGTATTTTTCAGTGTTTTGGCATCTTCCGGCACACCGGTTGCCATTTCGCGCCTTGTCAGCGTGGCGTATGCACAGAACCGCAAGCGCGAAGCGGATAAAATTTTCCGCGTGGCATTCACACTGTTCTCCGGTATCGGTCTTGTCGGTTGCATCGTCATGGCGGTGTTTTCCCGTCAGTTCGCGATGCTCATGAACCAAAATGACCGCTCCATGTACGCCATTGCAGCCTTGGCACCGATGTGCTTTTTCATGTCCCTTTCGTCGTGTTTGCGCGGCTATTTCCAAGGGCGTTCCAACATGACGCCGACGGCGGTCTCGCAGGTTTTGGAGTCGCTCATTAAACTGTTCGTCGGTATTGCGCTGGCACTGTATTTCCTGAAGACCACCGGCTTGCCGGAGCTTGGCGCGGCAGGCGCGATCCTCGGTGTTTCCATCGGCTCGTTCTTCGCGGTTTTGTACATTCTTCTGTACTACTTCCGCAAATCGCGCGATACGCGCTATTCACCTTTTGAGCCGAAGGTTTCGAGTGTTGGTGAAATTTTGAAATCTATCCTGACTTTTGCGGTGCCGGTCATCATCGGCTCTGCGTTTTTGAGCGCGCTCGATATTGTGGATTCCTCCGTGATGATGTATCGTTTGCAGGGTGCTGCCGGTGTGGACGCGAACTCCGCCATCGCTATGAAGGGTTGGCTCGGCACGGCGCGCAAGTATTTCGACCTGCCGAACGCCGTCATCGTGCCCATCTCTACCATCGTGCTGCCGATGCTTTCCGGTGCGATTGCAAAAAAAGAAAAGCGCGAAATCAACCGTATTTCCATGCTCTCCCTGCGCATGACACTCATGGTAGCCATCCCGTCTGCCGCGGGTTTGTGCATTTTTGCAAAACCCATTTGCTCCCTGTTACTTTACAGCCGCCCGGAGTTTGCGGCAAATACCGCGCCGCTGCTCGCCGTTATGGCACCGGCGGTCATCACGGCGAGCTTACTTTACACTACGAACTCGATGATTCAGGCGGTCGGCAAGGTATACGTGCCGGTCATCAACATGATTGTCGGTACGGTGGTACGCATCGGCGTTGTGTATGTGCTGTGCGGTATCCCGGAGATCAACGCCATGGGCTCTGCTGTCGGTACGTTCGTTTCGTATCTTGTTATGATTATTCTGAACCTTATCGCGCTGCACCGTATGCTGCCGGAAATTCCGAGCGTGGTGCGCATGGGCATTCGTCCGCTCCTTGCTTCTGTCATTATGGGCGCGGCCTCGTACCCCGTATATCTGCTGCTCACGCGCTTTATGCGTGAGAAGTTCGCGGTCATTCCGGTTATTCTGCTTGCAATCCTCGTTTACCTCGTGGCGGCGGTGTTTACCAAAGCCATCACGCGCGAGGAGATCGTGCAGCTGCCGAAGGGTGAAAAACTGGCGGATAAACTGCATTTGAAGTAACTTCCTGTCTTGTAAAGGCCATGTGCCTGTGATAAAATAAAATTATAAGTTTTTGGGGAATTTCGCGGTGCGGAAAACGATTTTGCGCCGACGAAAGAAAGGATGGGTATTGTGGAAGCAACTGTGACAAATAAGGGCAAAAAGGGCCTTATACGCCGTTTTGCGCCGTACTTTAAAAAGTATCTGTGGATCCTCATTTTCGACCTGTTCTGCGCGGCGCTGACGACCGTATGCGAGCTGGCGTTGCCAATCATCGTGCAGCAGATCACGGACCGCGGCATCAATGACCTGGCGTCTTTGACGCTCAGCTATATTCTGCGCATCGGAGGGCTGTACATTTTCTTAAAGCTCGTCGACGTGGGCGCGACGTTCTTCATGGCGTCTATCGGCCACATCATGGGCACAAAGATCGAGACCGACATGCGCCGCGACATGTTCGCGCACCTGCAGAAGCTCTCGTTCTCGTATTTTGACAACACGAAGATCGGTCAGCTCATGTCCCGCATCACGACTGACCTGTTTGACATCACGGAGTTTGCGCACCACTGCCCGGAGGAATTTTTCATTGCGGGCATCAAGATCATCGGCGCATTTGTGATTTTGTGCACGATGAGTGTGCCGCTGACGCTGATTATCTTTGCGGTGCTGCCGTTTATGCTGGCGGCCGCCATGTTCTTCAATAAGAGAATGCAGGCGCAGTTCCGCAGCCAGCGCCAGCAGCTCGGCGAGATCAACGCGCAGGTGGAAGACAGCCTGCTTGGCGTGCGCGTGGTGAAATCCTTCGCGAACGAGCCGCTTGAAGAAAAGAAATTTGAAGAGGGCAACCAGCGCTTTTACAACATCAAGCGTCTGCGCTACATGTATATGGGCGGCTTTGAAGCCTCCAATAAATTCTTTGACGGTCTCATGTATATCGTGGTCGTCATTGCGGGCGCCATCTTCATGATGAGCGGCGCCATCGACCCCTCGCAGCTTGTGGCGTACCTTTTGTATATCACAACGCTCATCAATTCCATTCACCGCATCGTGCAGTTTACGGAGCAGTTCCAAAGCGGCATGAGCGGCGTGGAGCGCTTCTTTCAGGTTATGGACGCGCCCATCGAGATCAGCGACGCGCCGGACGCCAAGGACATCGGCATTGTCAAGGGCGATGTGACGTTCGACCACGTAAGCTTCAAGTATAACGACGACGGCACCGAGGTGCTTTCTGACATCGACCTCGACGTAAAGGCGGGCGAGAACATCGCGCTTGTCGGCCCTTCGGGCGGCGGTAAAACGACGCTGTGCAACCTTATTCCGCGTTTTTACGATACGACTGCCGGTACCATCCGCATCGACGGCAAGGATATCCGTACGGTGACGCTGAAATCCCTGCGCGACCGCATCGGCTTTGTGCAGCAGGACGTGTACCTGTTCTCCGGCTCGGTGTTTGAGAACATTCAGTACGGCAAGCCGGGCGCGTCGAAAGAAGAAGTCATTACGGCCTCCAAAATGGCGGGCGCGCATGAATTTATCGAGGGGCTTTCAAACGGCTACGATACATACGTCGGCGAGCGCGGCGTGAAGCTTTCCGGCGGCCAGAAGCAACGCATTTCCATTGCGCGTGCGTTTTTAAAGAACCCGCCGATTTTGATTTTAGACGAAGCGACGAGTGCGCTCGATAACGAAAGCGAGCGCATCGTGCAGGCATCGCTTGAAAAGCTCGCGAAGGGCAGAACGACGTTCACGATTGCGCACCGTTTGACGACCATCAAGAACGCGACGAAAATTCTGGTGCTGACGGATAAGGGCATTGAAGAAGCCGGTACGCATCAGGAGCTTATGAAGAAAAAGGGCATTTACTTTGACTTATATAAAAGCTATCAGGAAATGACGGCGGACACGGAATAAAGCCCAAAGGAAATTTTCGGGCATGTATATTTTGAAAGGACGGGAAAACTATGAAAACAGTGACACTCGGCAACACAGGCATCACGGTCAATCGCAACGGCTTCGGCGCGCTGCCCATTCAGCGCATTTCCGTTGAAGAAGCGGGCAAGCTGCTGCGCAAAGCATACGATAACGGCATCCGCTTTTTCGACACCGCACGCGCGTATTCGGACAGCGAATATAAGATCGGTCAGGCACTTGCCGATGTGCGCGACGACATCATCATCGCGACGAAAACGGCCTCGACAACCGTTGAAGGCTTTTGGAAAGACCTCGAGACGAGCCTTTCCATGCTGAAGACCGACCACGTGGATATTTACCAGTTCCACACGCCGTCCTTCTGCCCGAAGCCCGGCGACGGTACAGGCCTTTATGAGGCGATGCTGGAAGCGAAAGCGCAGGGCAAGATCCGTCACATCGGCATCACGAATCATCGCCTGCATGTGGCGCGCGAAGCCGTGGAATCCGGCTTGTATGAAACGCTGCAGTTCCCGTTCTGCTACCTTGCGAGCGAAAAGGACATTGAGCTCGTGAACCTATGTAAGGAGAAGAACGTCGGATTTATCTGCATGAAGGCGCTTTCCGGCGGTCTCATCACGCGCAGCGATGCGGCGTATGCATACCTTGCGCAGTATGAGAATACGTTGCCCATTTGGGGTGTACAGCGCGAGAAAGAGCTTGACGAGTTTCTTTCCTACAATGATAACCCGCCGGTGATGACGGACGAGCTTGCGGCGTTCATCGAAAAAGAGCATGAGTCCCTCGCGGGCGATTTCTGCCGCGGCTGCGGCTACTGCATGCCATGTCCCGCCGGTATTGAGATCAATCAGTGCGCGCGCATGTCGCTTATGCTGCGCCGCGCTCCGTCCGCCGCATGGCTGACGCCCGAGTGGCAGGCGAAAATGGAGCTGATTGAAAACTGCAAGCACTGCGGCCAGTGCATGAAGAAATGTCCGTATACCTTAAACACCCCCGAATTGCTCCGCAAGAATCTGGAGGATTACCGCACCTTTTTAAAATAAAGGAGAAAGTTCCGAATTATGACAGCAAACGAATTTTACGCGTCTCTTTCCGGCAAGCGCATCACGTTTGTCGGCGTGGGGCGCTCCAACCTGCCGCTCATTGAGCAGTTTAAAGCCCACGGTGCAGCCGTTTCGGTGCGCGATAAGCGCAGCGAAGCGGCGCTTGGCGAAGACGGCGAAGCGCTGAAAAAGCTCGGCGCAAAGCTCATCTGCGGCGAAGACTACCTTGAAAGTATCGACGAAGACATGCTGTTCCGCGCGCCCGGCGTGCCGTATCTGCTGCCCGAGCTGCAAAAGGCCCGTGCAAACGGTGTTGCCGTGACGAGCGAAATGGAAGTCTTTTTCGACCTGTGCCCGTGCAAAATTTACGCCGTGACGGGCAGCGACGGCAAGACGACCACAACGTCCGTCATTGCCGAAATGCTGAAAGCGGCGGGCAAGACCGTGCACCTCGGCGGCAACATCGGCCGCCCGCTTCTGCCGGAGATCCGTGATGTAAAGCCCGAGGATGTGGCGGTGGTGGAGCTTTCGAGCTTCCAGCTCATCTCTATGCGCCGCAGCCCGAATGTCGCGGTCATCACGAATCTGTCGCCGAACCACCTCGACGTGCACAAGGATATGGACGAGTACGTGAACGCGAAGAAGAATGTACTTTTACACCAGAATGCGTTCGGTCGCACGGTTTTGAACGCGGATAACGCTCTGACGGCTGCCTGTGCCGCTGACACGCGCGGCATGACGTACATGTTCTCCCGCAGAGAGAAGACGAACGGCGCGTGGTGCAGCGTGGACGGCAAAATCTATTTCGGCGACGAATATATCATGGAAGAAAGCGACATTCGCATTCCCGGCAAGCACAACGTCGAAAACTACCTTGCGGCGATTTCTGCCGTGTGGGGCGATGTCTCGAAAGAGGTTATCAGGGCTGTTGCGAAAGAATTCAACGGCGTCGAGCACCGCATGGAGTTCGTGCGCGAGCTGGACGGCGTGAGATGGTATAATGACTCCATCGCAACGAGTCCGTCCCGCGCAATGATCGGCACGCTTTCGCTGTATGATTTCAAGATCGTCATGATTGCGGGCGGTGCGGATAAAAAGGTGCCGTTCGACGAGCTGGGCAAGGTCATTTGTGACAAGGTGAAGACACTCGTGCTGCTCGCGCCCGAAAAACCGCTTGAGGGCTTTAAAACGCCGGCCGCGGGGAAGATCGAAGCCGCGGTAAGAAATGCCGAAAACTACAAGGACGGCGCGCCGGTGATTCTGCACGCGAACAACATGAAGGACGCTGTGCGCCTTGCCAGAGAAAACGCAGAGCCGGGTGACGTGGTGTCCCTGTGCCCCGCCGCAACGGGCTTTGATATGTACAAGAGCTTTGCCGTGCGCGGTGATATTTACAGAGAAGAAGTGAAAGCACTGAAGTAAGCACAAGCTGACGTGAAAGCGGACGCAAAAGTCTTTGATTAAACTTTCTTCAGAAAGTTTATCAGATTCCAAAGGTGAAACCTTTGGTCGAGCTCCGCAAAGCTCGGAAAAATTTATTTGTCTCGGCACTGTGCATAACAGCAGCTTTGCGAGAAAGATCAACAGAACAAGAAATTTGCGCACTCGGCGCCGCTTCGCCTTGGACCGGGCGGGGCGTGATTGTGGAAGATTGGATAGGTATAATGAAACAGTATAACAAGGGAAATGACAGAAACAAGGGTTTTCAGGGCAGAAACGGTCGTTCCGACCGCCGCCGCGACATTCGCGATACGCCCCTGAACCGCATGGAAGAGACAATTTTGGCGACCATGCGCAGCGAGGAAATTCACGACTGGAGCGCACGCCAGCTTTTGAAAAAGGCAGGTGTGCTCGACAAGCTTGCTTTTTACGATGCACTGCGTTCTTTAAAAGACCGCCGCATGATTTTACTTGACCGCGAGCACAACGCGAAGCTTATTCCGGTCGGCGAAGACGTGGAAGCGACGCTCGTTTCGCTCTCGAAGAATTTCGGCTTTGCGCGCCCCGATAGCGGCGGTGACGATATTTTTATTCATGGCAGCGCTTTACAGGGTGCGCTCGTCGGCGACAGGATCATCGTCGGCGACATTCGCAAGGACGACCGCGGCCCCTCCGGCCGTGTGCGCCGCATCGTAGAGCACAAGCCCGCGCAGACGACCGGCACGGTGAGTATCACCGATGAGGGCATTGAATTCATCCCGGACAATGCCATTCGCTATAATTTACGTATGCGCGAGCGCGATTTAAACGGCGCGAAAAACGGCGACAAGGTCATGGCATCTTTGGAGCAGGATTATCGCGGTGACTGGGCATATGCCAGCGTGAAGAAGGTCTTCGGCAGCGGCCGCACGGCGCGTGTCTGCGCCGATGCCATTGTAGAGCAGTACGGCATTCCGCATGTTTTCCCGCAGGAAGTGCTTGACGAAGCCGAGCGCGTCGGCAACGAGCCCATCAGCGACGAAGAATACGCAAAGCGCCTTGACCTGCGCGGCGAGCCGATCTTCACCATCGACAGCAAGGACGCAAAGGACCTCGACGACGCCATCTCCGTGAAGCGCACGGACTTCGGCTACACGCTGGGCGTGCACATTGCGGACGTTTCCCATTATGTGAAAGAGGGCTCTGCCATTGATGAAGAAGCTATCAACCGTGGCACGTCTGTGTATTTTGCCGACCGCGTGATTCCGATGCTGCCGGAGGTGCTTTCAAACGGCGCGTGCTCTCTGAACGCGGGCACGGACAAGCTGGCTTTCTCCGCGCTTATCGAGCTTGACAAAGAGGGCCACATCACAAAGTACGATTTTAAAAAGACAATCATCAATTCCAAGGTGCGCGGTGTGTACAGCGAGGTCAACGAAATTCTGGACGGCACGGCATCGGAGGAGATTTTGAACAAATACGCGCCCGTCATGGAGTCCCTGATGACGGCGAAGGAGCTTGCCGATATTTTGAAGGCGAACTCCGCAGCCCGCGGCACCATGGAGCTGGACAGCGGCGAATCGAAATTCATTCTTGATGAAAACGGCATTTGTATCGACATCATGCCGCGCGTTTCCGGCGAAGCGGAGCAGCTCATCGAGCAGATGATGGTGACGGCGAACATTGCGGCGGCGAAATTCTCGCTCGACCATAAATTGCCGTTCCTCTACCGTGTGCACGGCACCCCGGACCCGAAGCGCGTAGAGGAGCTTGTGACGCTGTTGCAGCTCGTGGGCGTTCCGTGCAAGGAGATCGTAAAGCCGAACCCCGAAACGCAGGATTTCGCCGCGATCCTCGACCGCGTGCGCGGCCTGCCGTGCGAGACGCTTGTTTCTCAGCGTTTGCTGCGCACGATGGAAAAAGCGAGATATTCGACGGAGGAGACCGGCCACTTCGGCCTCGCGCTTTCCGATTACAGCCACTACACTTCGCCGATCCGCCGTTACCCGGATACATCCATTCACCGCGTGCTTTCCGCGTTTGTGGAAGGCATGCCGGCAGAAGAGGTGCGCCGCCGCTACGCGCAATTCTGCGAGACCTCTGCGACGGAATCCTCCCGCAATGAAATTCGCGCGCTCATCGCCGAGCGTGACGCCGAGGACTGCTACATGGCAGAGTACATGAGTCAGCACATCGGCGAGCACTTTGAAGGCACCGTGAGCGGTGTGACGATGCGCGGTGTGTTTGTGCGCCTCGAAAACAGCGTAGAGGGCTTTGTTTCGCTCGATGCGTTCGAGGGCGAGGATTTTGTGTACGACGGCCTTATCACACAGCGCAGTCCGAAGCGCGAATTGACCATCGGCACGCCGCTGCCGATTATCGTGGCTTCCGCCTACGTTGCGACCGGCAAGGTAGACTTCGTGCCGGATAAAGAGAAGCTCGACATTTAAGGTATGAAAAATTCCCCTGCATCATAAGCTTTTCCGACAGGATAAAAATGGGGGAGAGCGTATGCGGGGAATCAAAAGGCTCATCGGTTCGGCAATGCTGGGCGTTCTGGCGCTGGCGGTTTTGTATTTTACGGCACCGTACACCGGAGTGTATATTCCCGTCAGCCGGCTCAGCGTGGCGGTATCCGCTGTGCTTGGCGTGCCGGGCGTGACGCTGCTCGTTTTGCTGAGCCTGCTGTAAACGTATAGATGTATTGAAAAGAAAACTGCGGTTTTGCCGCAGCGGAGAGGAGTTTTTAACATGTTTCTGATCAACGCAAACGTACTGGACGGCAAATTCTGCCTGCGCAAGGCGGATATCGAGATCGAAGACGGCAAGATCGTGCGCCTTGAGGATTCTTTGCCGTACAAAGAGGAAGACCTCGTTGTGGACTGCGCGGGCTACACCATTGTGCCGGGCTTTGTGGACGTTCACGTGCACGGCGGCGCGGGTGCAGATTCCAGCGACGGCGACGCAGAGGGTCTGCGCAATATGGCGAAGTTCCTGCTGACGAAGGGTGTCACGTCCTTCTGCCCGACCACGATGACCGTTTCCGATGCGGAGATCTTGAAAGCGCTCGAGACGATTCGCTCCTGTATGGATGACAAGGAAGGCGCGAAGATTGTCGGCGTGAACCTTGAGGGCCCGTTCATCTCGCCGAAGAAAAAGGGCGCGCAAGGCGACGAGTTCATCCAGGCGCCGGATTACGACGTGTTTAAGAAGTATTACGATTCCTGCGGCGGCATCATCAAGCTTGTGGACATTGCGCCCGAGTGCGACGTGCGCGGCGATTTTGTCGAAAAAGCCTCGAAGCTCTGCACCGTTTCCATTGCGCACACCGCAACGGATTACGACGGCGCGGTGGACGCGTTCAAAAAGGGCGTAACCCATGCGACGCACCTGTATAACGCGATGTCCGGCCTTGCACACCGTGCACCGGGTGTCGTGGGCGCGGTGTTCGACAACGAAAACGTCTGCGGTGAGCTCATCTGTGACGGCATCCACATTCACCCGGCTGTGGTGCGCACGACGTTTAAGCTCATGCCGGAGCGCGTGTGCGTCATCAGCGACGCGATGCGTTTGAGCGGCGTGGAAGACGGTGGCCAAGGCATGCTGGGTGTGAATATGGTCACTGTAAAGGACGGCAAGGCGACATTGCCGGACGGCACCATTGCAGGCTCTGTTACAAACCTGCACGCGGAACTCAAGAACCTCGTTTCCTGGGGCATTCCGTTGGAGACCGCCGTGCGCGCCATGACGCTGACCCCGGCGAAAGAGATCGGCATGGAAAACGAGATCGGCAGCCTTGCACCCGGCAAGCGCGCAGACCTTGTTGTGCTCGATGAGAACCTCGAGATTGTCGCGGTTTACCACTGATGCTTTTGCCTTTGCCGTGCGGCCTTGACGGCGGGGCATGAGGATAGAATTAGGGAAGAACAGAAAGGAAAGAAAATATGTATTGCACAAATTGCGGAAGAAAGCTCCCCGAAGACGGCTCGCCGTGCGTTTGCCGGCGACAGCCCGCACAGCCCGAGCAGCAGACGTACACACAGCCGGTGCAGCCGCAGCAAAACTACGGCGCACCCGCGCAGAATTTTCAGGCGCCGCCGCAGTATTACGCGCAGCCGCCGGTGCAATACCCGGTGCAGCGACCGATTACACCCGTGCACGGTGTGCTGAAAAGCTTTTTCGCGTCTCCGCTGTTCCTCATTACGGCGATCCTCTTTTCGGCGAATTTGCTGTTTCAGATCATCGCAAGCCTGTTCCCGCAGGATCCGGCGTATATTGTAAATCAGATTTACAGCAACCTGCCGTATGAAATGCAGTTTATCATTTCGCCGGGCGACCTGTACAGTACGCTTTCGGATGCGCAGAGCGGCACCACGGTCGGTACGGTCATCGGTATGCTTATTACAGGCGGCTTAATGGCTGCCGCGTACTGGATCACGTACATATCTGCGAAAAACCCGAGTGTTCCGGCGGCAAAAACGGCCGGCCTTACCATCATGAAGGTGTTCAGCATCATCAGTCTTGTTGTGTTGAGCCTTGCGGAGGTGCTGTGCGTTGTTCTTGCCGTGATCTTCGGTGTTGCCCTTGCCGGCAATGACTACGGCTACATGGATGAGATGATGAGCGTTATCTTTGTCTTTCTCATTGCGGCCTGCATCTTCGGCTTTGTTGTGCTCATTTTTGAGATCATTTACGAAGCAAAGGTCATAAAGATGCTGAACAGCACGAAGAACGCGATGCTGACGGGCATGGTTCCGAATAAGGCTTCCATGTTTGTGGCGGTCATCTGCTTCATTTCGGCGGCGGTGTCGTTCTTCTCCGTTTTCGGCGATGCGGTACTGTACGGCTGGATCCGTGTTCCGCTCGGCCTGACGAGCGTTGCGCTCAATGTGCTTCATGGTCTGCTTGTTCTGCGGTTTAATAAGATGCTGAAGAACGCAGGCATGGCTCGATAAAACAAAATAAGTGAACGCGACCCGCTCCCGGCCGCGGCGGGACGGTGTAGTTCCGCTGCGCGGAAGCGGGTTTTGCTTTTAGGGGACATGAAAGTATGGTGGAAAATACAACATATATCACCAAAGCGGAGCCGGCAGAGCAGCAGGAAAAGCGCGCGGAGGAAATTTTGCGGGACATGCTTTCTTCGCCGCTGTTCTTCATGTGTGCGGTATTGGTCACACTGAACGCCGTTATTTCGGTGATCGTCAGCGGTATGAACGGATTCGGCGATGTATACGGCGGTGCCGTGACGTTCACTTCGTGGGCGTTTCAGATAATCTTTACGGGAAAAGGTTACACGGGGATACCTGCGTATCCTGTATTGTCGGCGGTGCTTTCGGGTATATTTGGCACAGTAACGGCGGCAGTCTTTTGGCTTCTGTATATTGGCGCCAAAAAACGGAAGCTTTGCGGTGCGGGTTTTAAGACGATGAAGGTCGCCTTGCTTTGCCGCACGGTAGCATTTGCTGTGACGGCAGCTGCGCTGTTTGGTATCATAGTCGAATTTATCGTATATGAGATCACCACAGGGCCGAGCCCGACCGCAGATATAGTCGATTACCTTTTCGGATATTTAGGATACGGCATTATGTTTATCGGCGGCATCGTAAGTGCGTTATCAGCCGTTTGCTGTTTTATGATGGTGCGGTCGCTGCACAACTCGGAAAAAGCCGTGCGCGGGGACGGCGCGCTGCGGACGATCCCGCGCTTTGCGACTTGTATGTATTTACTTTGCGCGAAGCTGATCGTGCCGGTGATGCTCGTTGTGGTCGTGGTTATGGTTCCGACTTTTAAAATCGACGATATCGGCAAGTTATGGGTGTTTTTACCGCTCATATGCAAAGCGGCGTTGAGCGCTTTATTTGCCGCCTGCACCGTTAAATTTAATAAAATCGCCGATAAAGCGAAAGTTTAGACGTATTTAAAAGGAGATTCGGTTATGTATTGCACGAATTGCGGGAGGAAGCTCCCGGAGGACGGTTCGCCTTGCATTTGCGGGGCGCAGAACGGGAAATTCAACACGCAGCCGCCGCAGAATTTTCAGGCGCCGCCGCAGTATTACGCGCAGCCGCCCGTGCGTCCGGTCACGCCGGTACACGAGATGTTAAAACGGTTTGCATCGTCAAAGCTGTTTTTCATGTGCGCGCTGCTTTTTACGGTGCAGATGGTCGTGTCGGCGGTCTTATCGGTGATTGAGGTGTTCACGGTGCTGCAAAATCAAGCGTATCTGCTGGAACGCACGCCCATAGGCACGAATTTCAACGTAGAGTTTAACGTAAACATCGTGCCCGTTCAAAATATTCTGGTGCTTATCGGGCTTTGGCTGTTGTACGCCTCCGCGAAGAAGACGGACACGCCGTTCATGAGCACAGCGGGCGTCACGCTGTTTAAAGTGACGGAAATTCTCCAGATCGTTGGGTGCGGTATTTTTTGCGGGATGTTGCTGCTCATCGGCCTTTTGGTGCTCCTCGCATCGAGTGGCACCCTGAACGTGACAAATTACACCGGCTTGCCGGACAATATCGCTATTTTGATAGTGGGTATTGCTTTTGTGGTCGGTTTGGTGTTGAGTGTCCTGCTGCTTTTGTACAGCATCAAAATGCTCGGCGTGTGGACGAGCCTGCAGCGCGCGATACAGGTGGGCGTGCTGCCGAAAAAGCTGCCGGGATACGCGCTCGCTTTGCAGGGGTTTTCGATTTTCTGTGATGTCGCCGCGATGATTGCGTTTTTCGTGCTGAACGCGTGGATCCTCATTCCGGGCAGCCTGTGCAGCATAGCCGCGCGGGTATATGTCATCCGCTGTATGGCGGCGTATAACCGGGAGGTTGCGGGGATGGAAACGGGTCCTTTCTAAAAGGCTTCACCTTTGGAATCTGACAAGATTTTGAGAAAGCTTGAGCAAAACTTTTAACTACCGCTGCTGCAGGCTGCGAAAAATCTTTACAAATCTTTTTCCGTGCGCTACAATAGGGGAAAGATTGTTTTGAAATGGGGTTTTATAGATGGTGAAGATTCCCGAAAATTACACGCCGAGCCTTGGCCTTTACGAGACGCAGAAGGCAATCGGTCTGATCAAGAACGTATTTCTCGTCAAAATTTGTGCGGCGCTGCATTTAAAGCGCGTCACCGCACCGCTGTTCGTCGACCCTTCCACGGGTCTGAATGACGATTTAAACGGTGTGGAGCGCCCGGTCGAGTTTGATATTCCGGCAGTCGGCGGTAACGCGCAGGTGGTGCATTCCCTTGCAAAGTGGAAGCGCCTTGCGCTGCATGATTACGGCTTTTACGTGGGCAACGGCCTTGTGGCGGACATGAACGCCATTCGCCGCGACGAGGAGCTCGACAATCTTCACTCCATCTATGTGGACCAGTGGGACTGGGAGAAGGTCATCGACCGCGACACGCGCAACATGGCGTACCTGGAAGACACGGTGCGCCGCATCGTCAGCGCCATCTGCGGCACGCTGGACGAATTAAAGTGGCAGTTCTCCGGCCTTTCCACCGAGCTTTGCCGCGACGTGTATTTCATCACGGCGCAGGAGCTTGAGGACCGCTACCCTGATCTCACCCCGAAGCAGCGTGAGAACGTCATCGTGCGCGAGCACCGCACGGTATTCATCGAGCAGATCGGCAGCGCGCTCAAAAGCGGCAAGCCGCACGACGGCCGCGCACCGGACTACGATGACTGGAGCATGAACGGCGACCTGCTGTTCTGGCACGAGCCGCTCGGCATGGCGCTGGAAATCAGCAGCATGGGCATCCGCGTGGACGAAAATTCACTTGCGGCACAGCTCAAAATTGCGGGCTGCGAAGCGCGCGCGGAGCTGCCGTTTCACAAAATGCTCTTAAACGGCGAGCTGCCGCTCACCATCGGCGGCGGCATCGGGCAGTCGCGCCTTTGTATGCTCCTGCTCGGCAAAGTACATATCGGCGAGGTGCAAGCTTCCCTCTGGGACGAGGAGACCCGCCGCGTCTGTGCTGAAAAGGGCGTTATCCTGCTGTAATTGTGCTTGAAGCTGAATAAAACGGAAGCCCTCTGCTGCGGTTCTTACCTTGCAGCAGGGGGCCTTTTCTATGCCGAAAAAATCTATAAAGACGGAAAAGTGTTTTAGCGTTCGCGGAGTTCGGTTGAATTTTTAACCGACAAAGAGGTATGCTCAGCACTTCGTCCACTTCATCAAAAGCGATTTCGGCAGGATATGCGCTAAGAAGCGGTAGAGTTTATAAAATCCGCCCATGGTGCAGGCGCTTTTGCCTTTTAATCCGGCTTTCAGGGCGCAGTTCGCCATTTTTGCGGGTGACTGGTGCGGCAGCATGTCGAGCGTGCGGCTTTTATGCGTGGGGCGGTCGGCAACCTGCCAGAACTCCGTAATCATCGGGCCGGGGCACACGGTAAGGACGTTGATTTTTTGGGACTTTAATTCCTCGCGCAGCGCGCGGGAGAAGCTTTGCACGTACGCCTTTGTGGAGCAATACACTGCCATGCGCGGTGTGGGCGCAAACGACGCGATGGACGAGATGTTCAGGATAAGCCCGCCTGTTTTCATATACGGCAGGCTGTACCGCGTGACGGCGGTCAGTGCGCGGCAGTTCAAATCGATCATCGCGGTCTGGCTTTCGACGTCGCTTGTCGCAAAATCGCACAGCTTGCCAAAGCCCGCGTTATTGATGAGCAGTGAAATTTCCGGCTTTTCGCGTTCAAGCAAAGCGTTAAATTGTTTTAATGCGGCGGAGTCGGTGAGGTCGAGCGCGATGGGGCGCAGATTTTTTTCCGGGAAATGCGGCTTTAATGCTTCCAAGCGGTCTTCGCGGCGAGCGATGAGCCAATAGGTGTCGATCTCCGGGCAAAGGGTGACAGCGGCGCGTAAAAACTCGATGCCGAGTCCTGAGGAAGCGCCTGTGATCACGGCAATTTTCATAGTGACTGTCCTTTCAAAATTTTCCGATGGTTGTGTCTTCATTCTACCGCCGCTTCAGTTGCCTGTCAAACGCCTTTTTGGACAATTTGTAAATTCGCGCGAAAAAACGCAAAAAACGGTATAAATTTTCGTGAAAGTGTGGTACAATGACAATAATTACTGTGATGCGTACGCACCGTGTACGCAGAAAGGACGCATACATGACAAATCAAAGAAAAAGCGTGCGCTTTACAGGCTGTCTGCTGGCAGTTTTCTTGCTGGCAGTTGTTTTTTGTCTGCCGGCTTTGGCGGGCAGCGCATCATCGAACACATACACGATCCCGGACACGAACATGACCGTCACAATCCCCGAGGGCGCGACGGTGCTTTCCGTCGACACCCCGGCGGGCGATGCCACGTGGAGCAAGGCAGGCATTTTGGACGCGAGCGAGAAGATCAAGGAAATGCAGAAAAACGGGACCACGGCGGAGATTGTTGCGGCAAACGGCGATACCATAGCCGTAGCGGCGAAGTCTTCCGATTACGCGAACTCCGTTTTTAACCTCAATAATCTGGACGAAAAAGGCAAGAAGGATTTTTTGAAATACATGGAGCCGTCTTCCATGGACGGCAGCACGACCGGCACCATCACGTGGTACGACCACGCACAGATTCCGTTCTTTATGATCGACATCTGTGCGGAGAATATCAAGGAGGAGGGACCCGTGTACGAGCGCCTCTATGGTACGCTGTACGACGGCAAGATTGTTTCGTTTGACCTCTTCGGCGATACGAAACAAATCTCGGAGGAGACGGACGCATTCATGCGCGCCGTGGTCGATTCCGCCGTCATCTCTGCCTTTGCGGAA